>Ga0209063_1000097_pt1 | contig 99547 bp, 64 predicted proteins | sample KloWWTmeKNB19Kit_FD_187177 | JGI IMG/M metagenome (GOLD analysis project Ga0209063, IMG submission 187177) | Active sludge microbial communities from Klosterneuburg, Austria, studying microevolution and ecology of nitrifiers - Klosterneuburg... | ecosystem: Engineered > WWTP > Aerobic digester >... | reverse complement strand
TAGAATACACAGCAGAGAAAGGTACAGCACAGGTAACGGTGCTTGACCTGAGTGGCCGTGTAGTAATGACACAGACACATGCCAATGCAGCAGGACAAAACACATTACAACTAGACCTGAGCAAGGTAGCTAAAGGAGCGTACATGTTGAATGTACAAACCAATGGCAGCAACAATCAGGTGAGAGTGGTAGTGGAGTGATTTTTGGTTAAATAAATTGCTAAGGGGCAGTGCGAAAGCACTGCCCCTTTTTATTTCTATACTTTAAATTTTCTTATTGTGAATATTTTATCAAATTTATTTTCCTTCTTGCTGAGGTGTGAAATTGCCCCACTTGATAATGTAGATTAAATCGTTTTCAATTGGTAAATAACCATAATCATAACACAATTTATACACACTTCCTTTTTGTGTCTGATGCTGATGTGTGTGATACTTAAAATTGAATCCTTTATCAGATAATTTTTGCTTACTGATTTTTGCTTTTCCTTCAGTGCCTGCAATAGATTCTAGAATGCGTCTGTTTTTTCTTAAAATATTATTGATGTTTCGTACTTCTGCTGTTACATCGCTATTGGCTTTGTTGTTGTAATTGCTTCGGCATTGATCATCACAAAACTTTTTATCAGCACGGCCAACCAATGTTTCGCCACATTCTAAACAGGTCTTTTCCTTTTTCATTTTCAGAGTATAATTTGAAGACTACAAAGATAAAATAATTCCGATTACAAACGGTTACATTCGGCTGTTTTCGGAACTAACTGCTTATCATCCGACTTAGAATCCGGGGCTGCTGCACTTTTGCATCGTCAATCGGAAACAAGTTCAAACGATTCAAACAAAATAAATAATATAAACAATTAAAAACAAAGTACAATGAACACATTAAGAAACAGCGTAAGACTCATCGGAAATCTTGGAGCAGCACCAGAAGTTAAGAATCTTGACAACGGTAACAAAGTAGCGCGTATTAATCTTGCTACAAACGAAACGTATGTGAATGCCAAAGGCGACAAGGTTACAGAAACCAACTGGCACAATCTGGTAGCATGGGGTAAAACAGCAGAAATTGCAGAGAAGTTTTTGGACAAAGGCAAAGAAGTTGCTGTAGAAGGAAAGTTGACTTCGAGAAGTTACACAGACAAAGAAGGTAACAAGAAGTACATTACAGAAGTAGTGATTAATGAAATACTGATGTTAGATAAAAAAGACTAATCAGTTTCATTTATGGAAAAATGGGAGCCGCAGAAATGCGGCTTTTGTTTTTTATGGAAAAATAGAAGTACTTTCATCTTTTAAACTATATGGTACGTCTTTTAACTTTTAATTGCTTACTTGTTTTTTTAGCCGGATGTGTAAATAATTCTGATGAAAAGTTAGTTCAAAAAATTGATTCATTGCAGAAGAGTTTACAAACAATAGAGCAAAAGCTGGCAAATCAAAATAGTCAGGATACTATTGAGAAGCATGAACAGAAAAAAACAGATACTGCTATAACCCATCAGACAGTACCAAAAACGATTGTACCTGTGGTAGAGCCTAAGAATATACAAGATACATTAAAATCGAAGAAGCAAGTACAATTTACTACGCCTTCAACAAAACTATCAGATAAAAACGTAAAGACCGAAGAATCTGTTTTCCATTATTATCAATCAACACCTAAAAGAGTATCAGTAGAAATTACACCCTGGCATGATGGTAAACGCGAACTGAATTTTTTCGACCAATTTGGAAATAAGACTTATTCGATAAACGATATAAGAAGAAGTTATTCTTCCACAACAGAACTCAAAGAGTTTCATAAAAATGGCGCATGTTCTCTGGTAAAAACTTCGGTTAATCCTGATGCAAGTATGTATTGGTACGAAACAGAAATAATTTTTGATGAAAACAATAACCCGCAATGGAAAACAGAATTACAATTTCCACAAGAGTCAACAGAACAAAACCTCAATAACAAATGGTGGTGGAATACAAGAACAAATAGTTGGGTGAAACAGGAAATAATTAGGGAACAGCCTGTGCCGCATTAATCTTGGTTTTATTTTAGTTTTCTTGAATTCAAATGATTTCTGTTATTATTTTTACATTTGATAAATAGCAGGAACAATCATGCTTAGTTTTATTACAAAGCTCAAGTTGAGATATGTTTAAAAACATCAACCAATGATAAATCGCATAATTTACATTACAATATTTTTGTTGATTTCTGTAAATCAGAATATTCTTTCTCAGAGTAATTCAGCAAGATTATTTCCGCAGGAAAAAATAAATGAAGCATTAAATAAATTTGTTAACTCAGCACAATGGAGCAAGCAGAACAAGCAGTCAAGTCAATCACCAACCGGTTTTGTTTCATCACCCTCATCTGTACTTTTCAAAAAAGTGTTTGATAATAATGAACAAGCCCTTATGGCAGCTGATACCATAATTGTAGGTGCACAGGTAAACGACACATTAGTGATTACAGGAAACTTTACACACACAGGCCCCATTTTAGTTTTTAATAGCGGTGTTTTAATTTTTAATCAGGCAACAGTTATTGATACAGGTGAAATTTATGTTCTTGGTAATGGAAAATTGTTTGCTGACTCCACAACATTTACTTTTCCACAACAATATATTTATGAGCGAAGTCTTATTGTAGCACAAAATGGTTTTGTTCAAGTAAAGAATTCATCATTTAACTATAGCGGTATGTCACACAACTTATATTTAGCAGACTCCGCAAAAGTGGAACTTACCAACATTCATCAAAACGATTTTACAACATGCGGTTTATATGGTAATGCTAACATAAACATCAATGGCTGTAACATAACCGGTGAATATATTTTAACCGATCAATGCCAGGCTACATTTAAGAATGCAGATACTTTAATTCTTTGGCATCATTTTCCGGATGCTGCAGTAGTAAATTATTCTTTCCCTCCCGGTGATACGGTTTACAATTATATATGCAACAACAACACTCCCGGAATAAATGGAATAGGATATCAGGTTAGTGCAGACAGTTGTCATAATGTAATGTGGGCTTTAATGCCTGTTAATGGTTCTGATGTTACTATATCAAATTCAAACTTACGATTAATTGGATGTTGGTTTGAACGAGGTGATTTAGCCACAGTTTCGGGCATTTTTAATAATTCAAATTATAGCAATTATACTGCACCATTATCGGACAGAAATTTACATTTAATTAATACAGATGTACAGACATGGAGTTTTTATGTTTTTGATTCATCACAGGTTGATATAGACAGTTGTCAGTTAGGTGAAGTGGGCACACAGCAAAGTGCACTTGTGCAGGCAAACAATTTATTACTTGATGGAAGTGGCGGATATTTTTGGGCAACAGACAGCAGTGGCATTCTTGCTTTAGGCACAACTATTTATACTATGGCAAGAAGTGAGAAGAAAGGAATTTTTATTCTTGCTTATGGCTGGCAACCTTTTATGGCACCAACTGCATTAAGCAACAGTTTGATGGTTTGTGTTCAAAGCACTTTAGGACAAGACCCTGTTCCGTATGATGGAGCAGTTGCATGGATGCAAAAGATTTCATCACCTGATACAGCTATAATCAATACTGTTGTTCCGATTAATGGATCGGCTTGGATTGACCAAGGACCATCAGGTGGAGGAATGGACTTTGATAAATACAGTTTGTATTGGAGTGCCAGTACTTCAAATTGGATACCAATTGTTACAAATGTAATCACTGAAGTTCACAACAATGGATTACTCGGAAGTTGGAATACCAATGGATTTACTGCGGGAAATTATTTTTTGCGTTTGATGATAAAGAATAATTTGGGTGACAGCCTTGAAGCAATTAAACCTGTTTACTTAAAGCAATTAGTTTCAGTTAACGAACTATCATCTATACAATCATTAATTATTTATCCTAACCCAGCGCATGACAAAATTAGTATTGAAATGAGTGACATTCCAGAGAGTAGTGAATACAATGTTGAAGTGTTAAGTGCAACCGGTAGTGAAGTTTATACAAGCACATTTGCCAATTCAACCAATCATTTTAATCTTGATGTTAGCAATTTACAACAAGGATTATATTATGTCCTTATCAAAACAAATAACGGTTTTTTAAAAAAATCGAAGTTTGTTATTTTGAAATAGTATGAATTGATTTTATTTTTCGATCATTTTATATACAGATTCATCAAAATACATTTCACATAAGTATAAAGTTACATTGACAATTTAGTCAAACAGTTGATCTTGTCCGTAAATTGTTGTTTCAGAGTTCCTAATCACATTTTCAAAGAGTAATTTTTTTCTGATGTAACGCTTCAATGGTGTAACCTTACTTTAAATAGAAAGTATAAAAGGGAGTTCACTTTTGAAGAAAAACGAATGATAAGAGCCGGAATAGCAATATGGGCTGTCATGTTATGCATGTTAACAGCCAATGCTCAGAATGTAGTTACACTGGCAGGGCAGAGTGGCATTTCAGGTGCTGTCAATGGCTCGGGTACTTCTGCAACGTTCAACAATCCACATGGAATGGTTTGCGATGTGGCAGGAAACCTATTTGTTGCAGACAGAAATAATCACCTTATCAGAAAAATAACACCTGCAGGAGTAGTATCAACATTTGCAGGATCTGGTAGTGCAGGAAGTTCAGATGGGATAGGAACAGCAGCATCATTTTTTGAACCTTGGGGAATTGCCATTGATCAGTCGGGAAACCTTTATGTTGCCGACACAAAAAATTATTTAATAAGAAAAATTACGCCAACAGCAGTTGTTACAACAGTTGCCGGAGCGGGAACTTCAGGCGTTACTGACGGGCCGGCAAGCAATGCACAGTTTGGATTTCCAACAGGTATTGCAGTAGATGCTTCAGGAAATATTTATGTGAGTGAGTTTATGACACATGTTATCCGCAAGATAAGTAACGGTAGTGTTACCACTTTTGCAGGAACAGCTTTTCAGAGTGGCGATGCCAATGGTACCGGAATTAATGCAAAGTTTGATCATCCTCATAGTATTGCTATTGGGCAGTCAGGAAATTTATTTGTTACAGATACCTGGAATAATAAAATCAGAAAAATTACTCCTGCAGGTGTAGTGAGCACCTATGCAGGAAGTACTGCAGGATATGTTGATGGTGCCGCTTCTGTGAGTAAATTTGATAACCCTTTGGGCATTTGCGCAGATGCATCAGGCGATATATTTGTTGGTGATGTAAATAATTTCTGTATCCGTAAAATCAGCAATGGCACAGTAAACACTTTTGCAGGAACAGCAGGAACAGCAGGCGCGGCTAATGGCCCTTTGCTTCAGGCCTCATTCAATTCACCATCATGTATGGCATATCATTCATCAGACAAATATTTTATTGGTGATGAAGGAAATGAATTGATCCGACTCATCAACATGAATCAGAGTAGTAATCCACTAACACTTTCAACATTAAATAATGTGAGTGTATTTTGTCCAAGTTCAACTTCTGTTATTACAGCTTCCCCACAAGGACTAAGCAGCTATACTTTTAAAGAAGGAAGTACAGTATTGGCAACAAATACAACAGGGATATTGTCTTTAGGAACATTATCAGCAGGTACACATCTTATCAGTTGTACTGCAACTGGACTATTAGGAAACTATGCAACAACAACAGCATTAAGTATTACAATTGTTGATGCAAGCACACCTGTAATTTCTCCTTCGGGGCCAATATCAATTTGCTCAGGTGGAAGTGCTACATTGACAGCTTCACCCGGTATAGCATACCTGTGGACAAATGGAGCAACAACATCTTCAATCAATGCCACCCTGCCAGGCACTTACGCAGTGAGCATAACTTATACAGGTGGCTGCAGTTATCAAAGTAATTCAGTTACTGTAAACTTAAACGGATCATTCAGTGCATCTATATCTCCATCAGCAGCACAGGTTATTTGCCCCGGTGACTCGGTAAAATTAACAGCTACTGCAGGAACATCATACTTGTGGTCTAATGGAAAAACAACACAAAGCATTTATGCTAAGACAGCCGCAAACTACACCGTAGCTGTGACAAACAGTTTTGGATGTACTTCTGTTTCTCCACCAGTAAATGTTTCGTTGAAATCTATGCCGGCAACAATTGACGCAAGCAGCGATTCATCATGCAGCGGTGAAGGTGTTTTGTTAACAGTAGTTCAGCAAAACAACACAACCTATAGTTGGTTCGATCAGGCAACAGGAGGCACAGCACTTGCAACAGGCAGCAGCTATGCTACTGCACCTCTTGCAGAAAGCACCACATTTTATGTTCAACTAAATTCTAATGGCTGCACAAGCATTTCAAGATTTCCTGTACTTGCATACATCTATCCTGCTTTACATGTTGATTTTACAGAAAGCCAGGCTGTGAAAGCAGATGGTGGTTATGCTGTATCATTTCAAAACAATACACCAACAGGGAATAACACCTATACCTGGAATTTTGGTGATGGTTCTGCCAATGCGATTTCTAATGAAGAAAACCCACAACATGTTTACTCATCTGAAGGGGATTACAGTGTAACACTATCAGTTAAGGATGAATATGGATGTGAGAACAGTTTCACAAAAAATATTTCTGTTACCGTTGCACATGACTTGTTTTTACCCTCTGCTTTTACACCTAATAGCGATGGCATCAATGATATTTTCAGACTAAAAGGTTCTGGATTTGTTTCAGCTGACATGTTGATACTTGATCAATGGGGACAGTTAATTTTCAGAACAAACAATGCAGTAATAGGATGGGATGGCTCTGTAAAGGGAAATCTTGCACCCAATGGAACATATAGTTACATAGTAAAGATAAAGCTGAATGATGGCAATGATAAAGTGTTGAAGGGCAATATTTCAATCATCAAATAACCGGCAGACATGAAAAAAATAATTATCATAGTTACACTTTATATGTTGTCGGGAATTGTTAATGGACAGGATCCTCACATATCACAATATTTTAATGTACCTGTATTTTACAATCCTGCTTTATCGGGTAATGGTATTCAGAATATGCGCATTGCAGTTGATTATCGCAATCAGTGGCTTGCTCCCGGATTGAGTAACAAAACACAAACAATAGCATTAGATAAAATTGTCAACAAGGTGGGTTTTGGTTTAATGGTTAGTAAAAACAGTGCAGGTAAAGATGGCTTTAGCAGATTAAGTGTTCTGGGAGGCATAAGTTATCATACACTATTTGGCTATAAAAAAAGACATCAGTTTTCGTCAGGATTTCAGGTTGGAATTCTTCAAAAATCTTTCGACCCCAACAAACTTACATTTGAAAGTCAGTACACTCCTGATATTGGATATGATCCTTCAGCATCAAATGGAGAAACATTTGCGAACACAAAAGTTATACGCCCTGATATTAATGTAGGTATAGCCTATCATTTTGCACAAGGCAATAAAGAAATTCTGATTAAACCATTTGCCGGTGTTTCATTTTCTCATATCAATAAACCTAAAGAATCATTTATTGAAGAACAGAATGTAAATCCTATAAGAATGAATTTTCATGGAGGTGCATCAATTACTTGTTCAAAAACTATTGAGCTGAAACCTCTTGTTTATTTTATGAAGCAAGATGGCTTTCAGGAAATGAGTGCTGGTATGATTTCTGAATTGTCATTAAGCAATAACAGTTTAGTAAAATTAGGATTGCTTTACAGAAATAACGATGCTATGGTTGCTTATGCGGGCTACCAGTTTAATAAAATATTTCTTGGAACAAGCTATGACTTTAATATTTCGAAGTACAAGCCGGGAGGTAGTGGCGCTTATGAAATTTCACTCGTTTACACGCCACAAGGTCGTGCAAAAGGTAAACGTAATGAAGAAAGAAAACCTGAGCCTGTCAATAAGAAAAAATTGCCTGAGCAAAGAGTTACTCCTCCACAAGTGCTGACACCTATACCTGTAATTGCTCCTTCAATAATTGAACAGAATCCTATAGTTGTTTCACTTGCAGAAATGCCAATGAAAGGTAAAAGCAGTATGAAAGAGAAAACAGAACTTTCTAATTACAACTATCAAACAATAGGGTATGTAGTGTTTCAGGATAATAGTTTGAAGTATGATATCAATAACCGCTTTGATGTAATAGAAGCTACAATTGATTATTTGTATAAAAACACAAACAGAAAAATTATTGTTTCAGGAAATGCTTCGGAAATTGAAATAAAGAAAAATAACAGTATAGGAAAACAAAGAGCAGAAACGGTTAAAGATTATATGATAGGTAAAGGAATTGATGCTGACAGAATCCTGATTGCTGATGTTAAAGACAAAATGCCTGCATTAATGATAGAAGACGGAATCCAAGTAGAAAGACTATCGCGAGCAGATATATTATTGATTAAATAAACCACCTGTATGAATCAGATTATTCAACTGTTATTTCCATTTATTTCTTCTCTTATTATTGCATCACTCATCATTCCATCGTGGATTCAGCTTTGTTCTAAATGGAATTTGTTTGACCGCCCCGACACTCGCAAACATCATACAGCAATTATCCCTTCGTTAGGAGGTATCGGAATTTTTATTGCTATAATGATTTCGATCTTTTTGTTTGGATACAACAATCAGGATTCAAGTTTTCATTCCATTGCAGCGGCAATGCTCATTTTATTTATAACCGGATTTTTTGATGATCTTACGGATTTAAAAGCAAGAGTAAAATTAAATATACAACTCTTGGCAGCTTTAATAGTCACCTATTCAGGATTACGCATTCAAACATTAAATGGTTTTACAGGCATTCATGAATTACCTATCATAGCTCAATATGGCATTAGTATTTTTATTATAATATTTTTAGTAAACGCCTATAATTTTATTGATGGATTAGATGGCTTGGCAGCAACAATAGGGCTTATTATATTCAGCATTTTTACTGTATTGTTTCATATTCATGGACAACAGGCTTATGCAGTTTTATGTGTCAGTGTTATTGGTGCTTTGGTATCTTTTCTGTATTTTAATTTTAATCCTGCAAGAGTATTTATGGGCGATACGGGTTCGTTAGTTGTAGGTTTTCTTATTGCCATTTGCACTTTAAAACTTTTTAATCTTTGGTTTACATCTCCCGTAGTTTCTTTTGGCCCTTCGTTAACCATTGCAACAATTTTTATACTAATATTTGATTTAACAAGAGTTGTTTTTATCAGGGTAACAAATGGTATTTCACCGTTTAAAGCAGACAGAAGCCATTTACATCACATGATTTGCCGTCAGCAATTCGGACATCGTGGAGGCACTTTTATTATGGCTGCATTCAACATTTTATTTATTGTTTTGGTTCTTCCGTTAAGTAAACTGCGGTTTATCACATTCCTTGTTTTTTGTTTCTGTGTAGCTATTCTACTTATGAACTCTAAGGTCATGTCGTATGTTGCACTATTAAGAAATAAAATTACCGGAGCACCCGAGAGTAAAATGGGTGTTGACAGAGGGTAATTATCGGTGAATAATACTTATAAAACATTTCAATTTATTGAACTTGTTAAAAACGTGTTCACTACTTTTTTAGAATCATAAACAACAGAAATCTTTTTTGATTTTTTTTGCTTTATGAGCGACACTAAATTTTCACCTGCCGAATTTGAAGAGCTGTTAAAGTCATCAAATGGTTTTCGTAACTTTTGTTTTTTAAACAGCAACAATGCTGCAGAAGGTAGCTATAGTGGCTTGACAAAATATGATTTTCTTGCAGGCATTAATGCGCTCGATACAGTTGAGGCAACATCAGAATCTTTAGAGAAGCTGGAGACATTTATTCAGAAGAATAAAGGCAAGTGGATGTTTGGTTTTATGTCGTATGAGCTAAAAAATGAAATCGAACAACTAAAATCATCGCATACAGACCGATTGAATTTTCCTGTTTTACATTTTTTTGTACCACAAGTTGTTTTAGTTTCTGAAGGTGGAAAACTTCGTATGATTGATCAGCTTGAACAGACATCGAAAGAATTTGTTGCCGATGATGTAGAGCTTAGACAAATGAATGCATCTGCTAATGTTTCTTTAAAGCCTCGTTTCAGCAATGATGATTACATACAAGCTGTTGAAAAATTAAAGAGACAGTTACAGCAGGGAAATATTTATGAAGTAACTTTTTGTCAGGAGTTTTATAATGATGCAGCAAACATCAATCCGTTTGAAACCTATATAAAACTTAATACAAACACACGTGCTCCCATGTCGTGTTTTTATAAAAAAGAAAATCAATTTATTATTTCATCAAGTCCTGAGCGGTTTATGTGTAGAAGGGGAAATAAAATTTATTCGCAGCCAATAAAGGGAACAGCACCACGCAGCGCATCACGTGAGGAAGATGAATGGCTTAAAGATAATCTGCAGAATAGTGAAAAAGAACGTGCAGAAAATTTGATGATTGTTGATTTGGTACGAAATGACCTTTCAAGAATTGCTAAGCCCGGCACAGTTGAAGTGAATGAGTTGCTTAGTGTCTATACGTTTAAAACAGTACATCAATTGATTTCTACAGTAAGCTGTGAGGTTGAACCCAAAATTAATTTTTCTGAAATCATACGTGCTGCATTTCCTATGGGAAGTATGACAGGTGCTCCTAAAATAAGCGCTATGACATTGATTGATGAACATGAGAAAACAAACAGAGGCTTGTTTTCCGGGAGTGTTGGTTATATTGATCCTTCAGGCGATTTTGACTTCAATGTTATTATCCGTACTATATTGTATAATGCACAACGTAACTATGTTTCAGTGCAGACGGGCGGAGCAATAACCATTCAATCTGACCCTGCTGCCGAGTATGAAGAGTGTTTGTTAAAAGCTAAAGCAATGATGGATGTTTTAGGATGATGTACATTAGCAGAAAATAAAGCAACACTTGTTATTACAGTTTCAACAATTTGTAAAAGAGAAAAAACTCTTCAGTAAAGAGCAAACAATTCTTGTAGCTGTTAGTGGAGGCATTGATTCAATGGTTTTATTGCAACTACTGCTACAGTCAGGATATAAAATTGCTGTTGCACATTGTAATTTTAAATTGCGTGGTGAAGAATCTGATGGTGATGCACAGTTTGTTCATTCATTTTGTTTGGAAAACAAAATTGTGATTCATTCTACTGAATTTGAAACAGAAAAGTTGGCAAAACAAAATCAACAATCCATTCAGGGTACAGCACGTGAACTTAGATATAATTTTTTTCAGGAGTTATGTAGTAGCTTTCATTATGATTTTATTGCTACGGCTCATCATGCCGATGATGTTGCAGAAACTGTATTAATTAATTTGAGTCGGGGTGGTGGTTTGGCTGCATGGCATGGTATTGAAGTAAAGAGAGAAAATATTGTCAGGCCTTTATTGTTTGCACAAAAACATGAGATTGAAGAATACGCTAAACAGAACAAAATTCAATGGCGCACTGACAGCTCAAATCAGAAAGAAGACTATACAAGAAATCTCATCAGACATCAGATTATTCCTGTATTAAAGAAGATAAATCCTTCTGTTGTACAGACATTGTTTCATCATGCAGAAATAGTAGCAGATGCCGAACAAATTATTCATGAGCATATTGAAAAATTCAGAGCAGCATCTGTAGTTACTGATGAAAATAAAACTATTGTTCCGATTTCAGATTTGTTAAATACATCAGCAGCACAAACCTTATTGTTTTATATTCTTCAGCCGTATGGATTTAATGCAACACATACAGTTGATATTTTTAAATCCTTAAATCATTCTGAAAGTAAGACTTTTTATTCTGACAGTTTTCAATTGGTAAAAGAGCGAGAACAACTTGTTATAATACCATTTGAAAAGAAGAGGATTAGTAAAATCTATTTTGAAATTCCAACAACAGGAACCTTTTCTATTGCTGATTCTCAAATAAGTGTAGAAGTTTTGGAGAATACAGAGGACTTGTATCATATAATATTAAAGAACAACAACCAAGTAATCGGTTATTTTGATGCAGATAAAATAGAATTTCCAATTATTGTAAGGACATGGCAGCATGGCGATTATTTTTTTCCATTAGGTATGCATGGCAAAAAGTTAGTATCAGATTTTTTTACTGATGAAAAAATGAGTCAGTCGGAAAAGCAAAAACAATTGTTGTTTTTAAGTAGTAATGAAGTGATATGGCTTGAGGGCAGACGTATAAGTGAAAAATTTAAAGTGGAGAAAAACAGTAAGTCGGTTTTAAAAATTAGTGTTAAGGCTATAGTTTAAAACAAACAGGTTAAAATTACTTTGAGTAAAGATTTTTTTAGATAGTTTTGTTAGTGTAAAGGCCATATCAAAAAAGCAATATAAAATCTTATTCAATTAAAATGAAATCAATAATTACAATTGTGTTGTTAGTGTTAATCAATGCTAACGCATTTGCTCAGTCAGAGAAATATCAGAAAGTACGAATCTGGCTTGAAGGGAAGACTGTTTCATCACTTGCACAAACAGGAGTAGATCTTAGTGAGACACATTATCGCAAGGGACTTTATTTTGAAACAGATTTAAGTACTTCTGAATTAAATAGTGTCAGCAATGCCGGCTTTAGAACAGAAGTATTAATTGATGATGTAAAACAATTTTATAAGCAACGTAATGAACAGCAAAATCAGAAAACATCAGCAGTAATGTCATGCAGCTCAGCACCTGATTTTCCGCAACCTGCACACTTTGGTTATGGTAGCATGGGCGGATTTTTTACTTATCAGGAGTTGTTAAACAATCTTGATTCAATGGCATCGCTTTATCCTAATTTAATCACTGTAAAACAACCAATAAGCAATACGTTAACAACGGTTGAAGGTCGTCCTATTTTTTATGTAAAAATTTCTGATAACCCCAATTTAACCGAGCCTGAACCTGAAGTACTTTACACAGCATTGCATCATTGTCGCGAGCCTAATGGTATGGCAGCAGTGATATATTACATGTGGTATCTGCTCGAAAACTATGCTACCAATACCGATATTCAGCAGTTAGTAAATAATACTGAAATGTATTTTGTGCCCTGTGTTAACCCGGATGGATATGTGTTTAATGAAATGACCGATCCCAATGGTGGGGGTATGTGGCGAAAAAACAGACAACAATTTCCGGGTGGAGAATATGGTGTTGATCTTAATCGTAATTATGGTGTTCAGTGGGGTTATGATGATGTTGGTTCATCGCCCGACCCTGCAGATGATACTTATCGAGGCCCTGCGGCTTTCAGTGAGAATGAAACACAAATGATAAGTGCTTTTTGCCAACAACATAATTTTAAGCTGGCATTAAATTATCATACATATAGTAATTTATTGATTTATCCATGGGGATATATTCCTGACTATTATACACCTGACAGTGCTTTGTATAAAAACTATGGTGATATTTTAACAACATATAATAAATATGCAGCAGGTACTGCAAACCAAACAGTAGGTTATATGGTTAATGGAAGTTCTGATGACTGGATGTATGGCGAACAAACATTAAAGCCAAAAACATTTGCAATGACACCAGAGATTGGTAGTGCAGATGATGGCTTCTGGCCGCAACAATCACGCATTGTTGATTTGTGCAAAGAAAATATGTATGCCAATGTTATGCTTGCACGTCTGGCAGGTAAATACGGTCAGGCTACTGATAAAAGCAAGTGGAATATTCCTGCACTTACTTCATATATACCATTCGATTTTAAATTACTTGGATTAGATACTGTTGGAACATTTACTGTTTCGTTAACGCCACTGTCTGCTAACATCCAAACAACAGGAGCAGCAAAAACATTCAGTGGTTTAAATTTTAATCTATCGGTTACGGATTCAATAACCATCACATTAAATTCAACAACGTTACCCGGTGATGAAGTAAAATTCCTGTTAACCGTAAACAATGGCTTATATGATATTTCCGATACCATTACAAAATATTATGGCCCTGTTGTGACACCGTTTTTCGAAAATGGAAATACCACATCAGCATGGAATACACAATTCTGGGGAACAGCTACATCGTCTTTTATCTCGGCACTATCAAGCATAGCAGACTCTCCTATTGGCGATTATCAATCATCATCAATTAATGAAATCACAACTATCAGTAATATTAATTTGTTGAATGCTGCTGCTGCACGTTTGACATTTTTTACAAAGTGGGCAACAGAACCGCAGTATGATTATGCACAGTTGCAAATTTCCGATAACAATGGTAGCACATGGACACCACTTTGTGGAAAATATACAGTACCGGGAAGTCCTTTTCAGGATGTAGGTGATCCTGTTTATCAGGGTGTGAATTTAAATTGGGTAAAAGAAGATATTAATCTGAATGCCTATACAGGAAAAAATGTGAAGTTGAAATTTATTATGGTAAGTGATGGCTTTGTTGAATATGATGGTATTTATGTAGATGATTTAAGTGTAGAAAAAATTGTAGCTTCAGGTGTTGGAATAAACAATCTTGAAAACAACACATTCAATATTTACCCTAATCCTGCAACAGATATTGCAAGAATTGAAACTGCAGCTAATGCAAAAAATATTAATGTTATCAATACTTTGGGACAAACAGTATTTACTGAAAACTTAATTTTAGAACAACATCATTACGATTTAAACATTGCTGATTTTGCTGCAGGTGTTTATGTTGTTAAAGTAAAATATAGCAGTGGTGCTGTTGCACAAAAACGATTGATGGTTTATAAAAAGTAGAATATGAATTGATGTGACTCCAACAAGTCATTGCAGATACAAATTCAACAAATCTCCTCAGCCGCGGCTGAGCCACGGCTGAGCGATGGCTAATCTAAAATTGCCTATCTCTTAACAAACTTCTTTACCACCACACCTTGTGCGCTGTATGCCTTTACGAAATAAACTCCGTTTTGAACTTGACTGATGTTTATCTTTAAATATTGTTGGTTGTTGGTATTCTTTTCAAACACAATTTTTCCAAGTACATCAATCACTTGTATTTTTTCAACGGCTGTTATGTGTTGAAGATTTATTTCAGACTGTGCAGGATTTGGGAATAATTGTATGTTTTCTGGACTCTGATATGATGCTATTCCTGTTGGTAGTACAACATGCGTTGTTGCTGTGTTGGTAATTACAGGGTCATTAAAATCAAAATAAATTGCAGCATTGTTTTGTATGTTATCATTCAATACCAAACTTGTTTTAGGTTTTATTCTGTAATGAATAAAGCCATGGCTTAACGACTCGTTAACATTACTATCGGGCAAAAGAATATTATCAAACTTAAATTCCATGTTGCGCTCATGATAGATAAAATTCATGTTTACAGGATGCGATGATGCAACATATTCTAAGGTGTTTAACTGAAGTTTATTTGTATCTAATGGATTTAAAACTTTAACGTTAAATGCTGTATCGTTTCCTGTATTTTGAAAACGGATGATGTAATCTAAATAGGGTGGATTGGGAATTTCTGTAGTGAATAAAGTATCACGGTTTACTAAAATATCATTGGGGTCAAATGAACCTGTGGTAAAAACCCCCCATTCACTGTAATTACAGCCTGGATTAGCATCACCGGCAACAGGCTCTATTCGTACTCTAGAATTGATAAGTGAACCAATGGGCAAACCTGTATGCACATTTACTGTAACAACAATATTACCTGACTGAAAAGGTGTAAGTGCGCCAATATTCCAAACTATAGAATCGGTTGTAACAGATGCAGGTGTTGCACTTGAGGTTACGAAAGATACACTTGTATCAGGAAAGAAAATTACAGTTGGCGTAAGTGTTGTAGTGCCATTATTTACAAAGCTGATATTATAAGTTGCATCAAACCCAGAACGGAATAAAGAAACTGGTGTAAGCTTAACACACACATCATTTATAATACCATTAGGCTGAAATGCAAAATCATTTAATGAATCTACTTGTTGAATAGAATTAAAATAAGCAGTATGAACTAATGGGACACTGTTGTAGTAATTTAATGTTGCAGCAGAAACAGTAAAATTTCCTGTATCTAAAACAGATACATTATAATTCCCATTTTGCTCTGAAAATGCAATACGACCTGTATTTTGTTCAGTAATCATTCTGTTAGGTAAATTGATTTCATTTGAATCTTGTATTGTGTTACTATTGGCATCAATATATATTTTACCATTTATCAGACTAATTTTATTTGTTAGTTTCACTACCCAGTAATCATAATCTCCTTGAGAATTTTCAGTTTTATCACCGGAAATACCGGAGCTAGAATGCCCCCCAAGAATATAACCACCATCATTAGTTTGTTGGATAGAAATTAATTCATCCCAACTATTTCCACCAATAGTATTTTGCCATTGAATATTACCTGTTGCATCTAACTTCACCACCCAGTAATCATAAAGTCCTTGATAATTTTCAGTTTTATCCCCGGAAATACCGGAATTAGAATACCCCCCAAGAATGTATCCACCATCTATTGTTTGTTGTATAGAAGTTAAATAATCATCACTATTTCCACCAATAGAATTCTGCCATTGAATATTTCCAAATGCATCTAATTTAACCACCCAGTAATCACTACCTCCTTGTGAGTCTTCTGTCTTATCACCTGAAATACCAGACTGTGAAGATCCTGCAAGAATAAAACCTCCATCTGAAGTTTGTTGCATGCAATTTAAATAATCGAGGAAGCTACCTCCAATAGTATTCTGCCATTGAATATTTCCAGATGCATCTAATTTAACCACCCAATAGTCTGTCCCTTGTGAATTTTCAGTCTTATCTCCTGAAATGTTGGAATTAGACCATCCACCAAGAATATATCCGCCATCTATAGTTTGTTGAATGGAATATAGTTGATCATTTATACTTCCACCAATAGTATTTTGCCATTGAATATTTCCTGTTGGATCCAATTTCAAAACCCAGTAGTCATAGTCTCCTTGAGAGTTTTCAGTCTTATCTCCTGAAATGTTTGAATTAGACCACCCCCCAAGAATATATCCACCATCTGTTGTTTGTTGTATAGAAGTTAAATAATCATCACTATTTCCACCAATAGTATTCTGCCATTGAATATTTCCAGATGCATCTAATTTAACCACCCAGTAATCAATATATCCTTGCGAATTTTCAGTTTTATCCCCGGAAATGTTAGAAGTAGAAACTCCACCAAGAATATATCCGCCATCTGTAGTTTGTTGAACCGAATATAACCCATCTCCACTATTTCCACCAATAGTATTTTGCCATTGAATGTTTCCTATACTATCTAACTTTACTACCCAATAATCTGAACCTCCAAAAGAGTTTTCTGTCTTATCACCGGAAATATAAGATTCTGACCATCCCCCAAGAATGTATCCGCCATCTGTAGTTTGTTGTATGGAATATAGTTGATCAGTATAATTCCCTCCAATTGTATTCTGCCATTCTATTTCCTGTGCTTGCACAGTAGCGGTAAGTAAAATAAATAACAATGCTAAAGTTTTCATGATGCTTATATTTTGTTTATTCAAAAGTATGTAATTCAAACAAGATAAAAAACAATTTAGGTAATTTTTATCAAGGCAAGAGGATGGATAGAAACTGTCTGATGTAGAAATTAATTCAACTAATCTATTATAATCACGGTTTCCATTTAATATAAAATCAGACTACTGGCTAAAATCTTCAAATCTAAAAATCCCCTCAACCGTGGCTGAGCCGTGGCTGATCAAAAATTTACTACCGCTTAACAAACTTCTTTACCACCACACCTTGTGTGCTGTATGCTTTCACAAAATAAACTCCATTTTGAAATTGACTGATGTTTATCTTTAAATTTTGTTGGCTGTTGGTTTTCTTTTCAAACAAAATTTTTCCAAGTACATCAATCACTTGTATTTTTTCAACTGCTGTTGTGTGTTGAAGATTTATTTCAGACTGTGCAGGATTTGGGAACAATTGTATGTTTTCTGCACTCTGATATGATGCTATTCCTGTTGGTAGTACAACACTTGTTGTTACGGTGTTGGTTATTACAGGATTATTAAAATCAAAATAAATAGCAGCATTGTTTTGTATGTTATCATTCAATACCAGACTTGTTTTGGGTTTTATTCTGTAATGAATAAAGCCATGACTTAACGGCTCGTTTACATTACTATCGGGCAAAAGAATATTATCAAACTTAAACTCCATGTTACGCTCATGATAAATAAAATTCATGTTTACAGGATGCGATGATGCAACATATTCTAAGGTGTTTAACTGAAGTTTATTTGTATCTAATGGATTTAAAATTTTAACGTTAAATGCTGTATCGTTTCCGGTGTTTTGAAAACGGATGATGTAATCTAAATAGGGTGGATTAGGAATTTCTGTAGTGAATAAAGTATCTCTACTTACTAAAATATCATTGGGGTCAAATGAACCTGTGGTAAAAACCCCCCATTCACTGTAATTACAGCCTGGATTAGCATCACCGGCAACAGGCTCTATCCTTACACTTGAATTGATAAGTGAACCAATGGGCAAACCCGTATGTACATTTACTGTAACAACAATATTACCTGACTGAAAAGGTGTAAGTGCGCCAATATTCCAAACTATAGAATCGGTTGTAACAGATGCAGGTGTTGCACTTGAGGTTACGAAAGATACACTTGTATCAGGAAAGAAAATTACAGTTGGCGTAAGTGTTGTAGTGCCATTATTTACAAAGCTGATATTATAAGTTGCATCCAAACCTGAATGGAATAAAGAAACTGGTGTAAGATTTATACATACATCGTTAATAACACCATTAGGCTGAAATGCAAAATCGTTTAATGAATCAGTTTGATTAATGCTGTTAAAATAAGCAGTATGAACTAATGGGACACTATTGTAATAATTTAATGGTGCAGCAGAAGCAGTAAAATTTCCTGTATCTAAAACAGATACATTATAATTTCCATTTTGCTGAGAAAAAGTAAATCTTCCTGTGTTTTGTTCAGTAATCATTCTGTTAGGTAAATTGATTTCACTTGAATCTTGTATTGTGTTACTATTGGCATCAATATATATTTTACCATTTATCAGGTTAAATTTATCAGTAAGTTTCACTACCCAGTAATCATAATCTCCTTGTGAGTTTTCAGTCTTATCTCCTGAAATATCAGAATAAGACCATCCTCCAAGAATGTAACCTCCATCATTAGTTTGTTGAACCGAATATAGCCTATCATCACTATTTCCACCAATAGTATTCTGCCATTGAATATTTCCAATAGAATCCAACTTCACAGCCCAACAATCATAATCACCTTGTGAATTTTCAGTTTTATCTCCTGAAATATCGGACTCTGAAGCTCCGCCAAGAATAAATCCATTATCATTAGTTTGTTGGATAGCAAATAATTCATCAGTATAATATCCGCCAATAGTATTCTGCCATTGAATATTTCCAACCGAATCCAACTTCACAGCCCAATAATCATTACCTCCTTGTGAGTTTTCAGTTTTATCACCGGAGATAATAGACCCCGACCATCCACCAAGAATATATCCATTATCTTTAGTTTGTTGCGCAGATTGTAAAAAATCAATACTATTACCACCTATCGTATTTTGCCATTGAATATTTCCTGTTGCATCTAACTTCACAACCCAATAATCATAACCACCTTGGATGTCTTCGGTTTTATCTCCAGAAATATTAGAATTAGAGGTTCCACCAAGAATATAACCACCATCTGTGGTTTGTTGGATGACACTAAAAAAGTCATCATCATTTCCACCAATTGTATTTTGCCACTGAACATTACCTATTGAATCTAGTTTCAGCACCCAATAATCCCAACCTCCTTGTGAGTTTTCTGTCTTATCGCCTGAAACATCAGACTGAGACATTCCACCAAGAATGTATCCGCCATCTGTGGTTTGTTGAATTGAGTTTAAAAATTCTTGGTTATTTCCACCAATCGTATTTTGCCATTGAATATTTCCTATTGTATCCAACTTCACAACCCAATAATCATAATCTCCTTGTGAATTCTCAGTTTTATCACCGGATATGTCTGACTGGGAATATCCTCCAAGAATATATCCTCCATCAGTAGTTTGTTGAACGGACATTAAATCATCTTCCATATTACCCCCTATTGTCTTTTGCAATTGGATGTTGCCCATCGAATCTAGTTTCAATAACCAATAATCTTCAAGTCCTTGTGAGTCTTCTGTCTTATCACCTGAAATATTAGATTGCGAAACTCCACCAAGTAGATACCCTCCGTCCGTGGTTTTTTGAATAACCGTTGAAATATCTCTACCACTGCCGCCAATAGTGTTTTGCCATTCTATTTCCTGGGCATGGGTGGTAGTTGTACAAATCAAGAGTAATATAATCAGTTTTCTCATGTTACTTATTTTTTGGTTGTATCAAAAGTATGTAATTAAAATAAGATAAAAATAGTTTCGGCTATTTTTATTAAGACTATAAAGTTGGTAATAAGGTTGCCTGATGTAGAAATTTATTCTACTTATCTTCAAAAATCATTGCGGGCACCAATATAGAATTGAAGGACTTCTGACAATAATATTCAAATCTCCTCAGCCACGGCTGAGCCATGGTTGATCAAAAATTTACTACCTCTTAACAAACTTCTTTACCACCACACCTTGTGTGCTGTATGCTTTTACAAAATAAACTCCGTTTTGAAATTGGCTGATGTTTATCTTTAAATTTTGTTGGCTGTTGGTTTTCTTTTCAAATACAATTTTTCCAAGCAAGTCTATTACTTGTATTTTTTCAACTGCTGTTATGTGTTGAAGATTTATTTCAGACTGTGCAGGATTTGGGAACAATTGTATGTTTTCTGCACTCTGATATGATGCTATTCCTGTTGGTAGTACAACACGTGTTGTTACGGTGTTGGTTATTACAGGATTATTAAAATCAAAATAAATTGCAGCATTGTTTTGTATGTTATCATTCAATACCAGACTTGTTTTGGGTTTTATTCTGTAATGAATAAAGCCATGACTTAACGGCTCGTTTACATTACTATCGGGCAAAAGAATATTATCAAATTTAAATTCCATGTTGCGCTCATGGTAAATAAAATTCATGTTTACAGGATGCGATGATGCAACATATTCCAAGGTGTTTAGCTGAAGTTTATTTGTATCTAATGGATTTAAAATTTTAACGTTAAATGCTGTATCGTTTCCGGTGTTTTGAAAACGGATGATGTAATCTAAATAGGGTGGATTAGGAATTTCTGTAGTGAATAAAGTATCTCTACTTACTAAAATATCATTGGGGTCAAATGAACCTCTGGTAAAAACCTCCCAAGAACTGTAATTACAACCGGGATTAGCATCACCGGCAACAGGCTCTATTCTTACACTTGAATTGATAAGTGAACCAATGGGCAAACCTGTATGCACATTTACTGTAACAACAATATTACCTGACTGAAAAGGTGCAAGCGAGCCAATATTCCATATAACAGAATCGGTTGTAATGGATGCAGGTGTTGCACTTGAGATTACGAAAGATACACTTGTATCAGGAAAGAAAATTACAGTTGGCGAAAGTGTTGTAGTGCCATTATTTATGTAAGAGATATAATAATTAGCGTAAAATCCTGAACGAAAATTACCAAGTGGTGTAAGCTTAACACACACATCATTAAAAACACCATTAGACTGAAATGCAAAATCATTTAATGAATCTATCTGATTCAAGGAATTAAAATATGAAGTATGCACTAATGGTAAGTTATTGTAATAATTTATTGGTGCAGAATAAGTAGCAAAATTTCCTGAATCCAAAACAGTTAATCTGTATTTTCCATATTGTTCTGAAAATACTATTCGACCTGTGTTTTGCTCTGTTATCATGATATTAGATAAACCAGCTTCACCTGCATCTTGAATTGTGTTGTTATTTACATCATTATAAAGTTTCCCATTTATTACATTAAATTTATCCGTCAACTTCACTACCCAATAATCAGCACTACCTTGAGAGTTTTCAGTTTTATCACCGGAAATACCGGAGCTAGAATGCCCCCCAAGAATATAACCACCATCATTAGTTTGTTGGATAGAAATTAATTCATCCCAACTATTTCCACCAATAGAATTCTGCCATTGAATATTTCCAATAGAATCCAACTTCACAGCCCAACAATCATAATCACCTTGAGAATTTTCAGTTTTATCACCGGAAATATAAGAATCTGAATATCCCCCAAGAATATACCCACCATCTGTGGTTTGTTGAACCGAATATAACCAATCCGCATCATTTCCACCAATAGTATTTTGCCATTGAATATTTCCAGATGCATCTAATTTAACCACCCAGTAATCAGTATATCCATGACAATTTTCAGTTTTATCACCGGAAATACCGGAATAAGACGATCCACCAAGAATGTATCCGCCATCTGTAGTTTGTTGAACCGATTTTAACCAATCTTCACTATTTCCACCAATAGTATTCTGCCATTGAATAGTTCCTATTGCATCTAACTTCACCACCCAGTAGTCATCTAATCCTTGCGAGATTTCAGTTTTATCACCAAAAATATCGGAGCCAGAATACCCCCCAAGAATATAACCACCATCAGAAGTCTGTTGAATCGCATATAGTTCATCATAATAATTCCCTCCAATAGTATTTTGCCATTGAATATTACCTGTTGGATCCAATTTCACAACCCAATAATCTTCCGTTCCTTGAGGATCTTCAGTTTTATCACCAGAAATACTCGACCAGGAATATCCACCAAGTATATATCCACCATCTGTGGTTTGTTGTATAGAAGTTAAACAATCACCACTATTTCCACCAATAGTATTTTGCCATTGAATATTTCCAGATACATCTAATTTAACCACCCAGTAATCATAACCTCCTTGTGAATTTTCAGTTTTATCACCGGAAATATTAGAATCGGAATACCCACCAAGAATATATCCACCATCTGAAGTCTGTTGAATCGCATATAGTTGATCATAAAGATTCCCTCCAATTGTATTTTGCCATTGAATATTTCCTATACTATCTAACTTTACTACCCAATAATCTGAACCTCCAAAAGAGCTTTCAGTTTTATCACCGGAAATATTTGATAAGGACCACCCCCCAAGAATATAACCACCATCTGAAGTCTGTTGAATGGAATATAGTTGATCAGTATTATTACCACCAATAGTATTTTGCCATTCTATTTCCTGGGCATGGACAGTAGCGGTTAGTAAAATAAACCATAATGCTAAAGTTCTCATGTTACTTATTTTTTGGTTGTATCAAAAGTATGTAATTAAAAGGAGATAAAAAACAATTTAGGTAATTTTTATCAAGGCAAGAGGATGGTTACAAACAGCTATATCCAAAAATTCATTCAACTAATCTTGTAGAATCACTGTTTCCACCAATATAGAATTGAAGAACTTCTGATAATAATATTCAAATCTCCTCAGCCGCGGCTGATCAACAAACCTCCTCAGCCACGGCTGAGCGATGGCTGATCAGCAATTTTCTTACCTCTTAACAAACTTCTTGACTACCACACCTTGTGTGCTGTATGCTTTCACAAAATAAACTCCGTTTTGAAATTGACTGATGTTTATCTTTAAATATTGTTGGCTGTTGGTTTTCTTTTCAAACACAATTTTTCCAAGCACGTCTATTACTTGTATTTTTTCTACTCCTGTTGTGAGTTGAAGATTTATTTCAGACTGTGCAGGATTTGGGAACAGTAGTATCTTTTCTGCACTCTGATATGATGCTATTCCTGTTGGTAGTACAACAGGTGTTGTTGCTGTGTTGGTTATTACAGGATTATTAAAATCAAAATAAATTGCAGCATTGTTTTGTATATTATCATTCAATACCAAACTTGTTTTAGGTTTTATTCTGTAATGAATAAAGCCATGACTTAACGGCTCGTTAACATTACTATCGGGTAATAGAATATTATCAAACTTAAATTCCATGTTGCGCTCATGATAGATAAAATTCATGTTTACAGGATGCGATGATGCAACATACTCCAAGGAGTTTAACTGAAGTTTATTTGTATCTAACGGATTTAAAACTTTAACGTTAAATGCTGTATCGTTTCCTGTGTTTTGAAAACGGATGATGTAATCTAAATAGGGTGGATTGGGAATTTCTGTAGTGAATAAAGTATCTCTACTTACTAAAATATCATTGGGGTCAAATGAACCTGTAGTAAAAACCTCCCATTCACTGTAATTACAACCGGGATTAGCATCACCGGCAACAGGTTCTATTCTTACACTTGAATTGATAAGTGAACCAATGGGCAAACCCGTATGTACATTTACTGTAACAACAATATTACCTGACTGAAATGGTGCAAGCGAGCCAATATTCCATACGACAGAATCGGTTGTAACAGAAACAGGAGTTACATTAGCACTTGTAAAAGAAACATTCGCATCAGGAAAGAAAATTACAGTTGGCGAAAGTGTTGTAGTGCCATTATTTACAAAGCTGATATTATAAGTTGCATTAAAACCTGAGCGGAATAAAGAAGCTGGTGTAAGTTTAACACACACATCATTAATAACACCATTAGGCTGAAATGCAAAATCATTTAATGAATCAACCTGCAGAAAGGAATTAAAGTATGAAGTATGCACTAATGGGACACTATTGTAATAATTTAATGGTGCAGAATAAGTAGCAAAATTTCCCGTATCTAAAACAGATACATTATAATTTCCATTTTGTTCTGAAAATGCAATACGGCCTGTGTTTTGTTCAGTAATCATTCTGTTAGGTAAATTGATTTCATTTGAATCTTGTATTGTGTTACTATTGGCATCAATATATGTTTTACCAGTTATCAGATTAAACTTATTTGTCAATTTCACCACCCAATAATCATAAACGCCTTGAACGTTTTCTGTTTTATCACCGGAAATATTAGCATCAGAACATCCTCCAAGAATGTAACCACCATCAGAAGTTTGTTGAACCGAATATAACCAATCGGAATAATTTCCGCCAATAGTATTCTGCCATTGAATATTTCCAGATGCATCTAATTTAACCACCCAATAATCAGTATTCCCTTGACAATTTTCTGTCTTATCTCCGGAAATACCGGAATTAGAATATCCTCCAAGAATATAACCTCCATCAGAAGTTTGTTGGATAGAAGTTAAATAATCAAAACTACCACCACCAATAGTATTCTGCCATTGTATATTTCCTGTTGTATCTAACTTCACTACCCAGTAATCATCAAACCCTTGAGAATTTTCAGTTTTATCACCGGAAATATTAGATTCTGAATATCCCCCAAGAATATAACCTCCATCAGAAGTCTGTTGAATGGAATATAGTTGATCATATCCACTTCCACCAATAGTATTTTGCCATTGAATATTTCCAGATGCATTTAATTTCACCACCCAGTAATCATCACTTCCTTGTGAATTTTCAGTCTTATCTCCCGAAATATCTGAATAAGAATACCCGCCAAGAATATATCCACCATCTGTGGTTTGTTGTATAGAAGTTAAATTATCATCATTATTTCCACCAATAGTATTCTGCCATTGAATATTTCCAGATGCATCTAATTTAACCACCCAGTAATCATTACCTCCTTGTGTTCCCTCTGTTTTATCACCGGATATGTCTGACAGGGAATATCCTCCAAGAATATATCCTCCATCAGTAGTTTGTTGAACCGAATATAACCAATCCGCATCATTTCCACCAATTGTAGTTTGCCATTGAATATTTCCTATTGCATCCAACTTCACAACCCAATAATCATAATCTCCTTGTGAACTTTCAGTTTTATCTCCGGAAATACCGGAATTAGAATACCCACCAAGAATATAACCTCCATCAGAAGTCTGTTGAATGGAATATAGTTGATCATATCCACTTCCACCAATAGTATTTTGCCATTGAATATTACCTGTTGAATCCAATTTCACAACCCAGTAGTCATAGTCTCCTTGAGAGTTTTCAGTTTTATCCCCGGAAATGTCAGAAATAGAAACTCCGCCAAGAATATATCCACCATCTGAAGTCTGTTGAATGGAATATAGTTGATCAGTATTATTACCACCAATAGTATTTTGCCATTCTATTTCCTGGGCAAGGGTAGTTGTGGTAAAAAATAAAAGTAATAGAATTAATGCTCTCATGTTACTTAATTTTTTGGTTACATCAAAAGTATGCAATTCAAATGAGATAAAAAATAGTTTGGGATTTTTTTATCAGAATAAGAGAATGAATAAAAACTGACTGATTCAGAAATTTATTCTACTTATCTTCTAAAATTATTGTGGTCAACAATACAAAATCAGACTACTGGCTAAAATCTTCAAATCTAAAAATCTCTTCAGCCATGGCTGATCAAAAATTTCTTACCTCTTAACAAACTTCTTTACCACCACACCTTGTGTGCTGTATGCCTTTATAAAATAAACTCCGTTTTGAAATTGACTGATGTTTATCTTTAAATATTGTTGGCTGTTTATATTCTTTTCAAACACATTTTTTCCAAGTATGTCTATCACTTGTATTTTTTCAACTGCTGTTGTGTGTTGAAGATTTAATTCAGTTTGTGCAGGATTTGGGAATAATTGTATGTTTTCTGCACTTTGATATGACGCTATTCCTGTTGGTAGTACAACACGTGTTGTTGCTGTGTTGGTTATTACAGGGTCATTAAAATCAAAATAAATAGCAGCAATATTTTTAATCGTATCGTTATGTTGTAATGTCGTTTTTGGTTTTACTCTGTAATGAATAAAGCCATGGCTTAACGGCTCGTTTACATTACTATCGGGCAATAGAATATTATCAAACTTAAACTCCATGTTGCGCTCATGATAAATAAAATTTATGTTTACAGGATGTGATGATGCAACATATTCTAAGGTGTTTAACTGAAGTTTATTTGTGTCTAATGGATTTAAAATTTTAACGTTAAATGCTGTATCGTTTCCGGTGTTTTGAAAACGGATGATGTAATCTAAATAGGGTGGATTAGGAATTTCTGTAGTGAATAAAGTATCTCGATTTACTAAAATATCATTGGGGTCAAATGACCCTAAGGTAAAAACCTCCCAAGAACTGTAATTACAGCCTGGATTAGCATCACCGGCAACAGGTTCTATTCTTACCATTGAGTTGATAAGTGATCCTATAGGCAAACCTGTATGCACATTTACTGTAACAACAATATTACCTGACTGAAAAGGTGTAAGTGCGCCAATATTCCATACGACAGAATCGGTTGTAACAGAAACAGGAGTTACATTAGCACTTGTAAAAGAAACATTCGCATCAGGAAAGAAAATTACAGTTGGCGAAAGTGTTGTAGTGCCATTATTTACAAAGCTGATATTATAAGTTGCATCAAAACCTGAGCGGAATAAAGAAACTGGTGTAAGCTTAACACACACATCATTAAAAACACCATTAGGTTGAAATGCAAAATCATTTAATGAATCAACCTGTAGAAAGGAATTAAAATATGCAGTGTTTACTAAAGGAACACTATTGTAATAATTTAATGGTGCAGAATAAGTAGCAAAATTTCCTGAATCCAAAACAGTTAATCTGTATTTTCCATATTGTTCTGAAAATACTATTCGACCTGTGTTTTGCTCTGTTATCATAATATTAGTTAAACCAGCTTCACCTGCATCTTGAATTGTGTTGTTATTTACATCATTATAAAGTTTGCCATTTATCACGTTAAATTTATCTGTCAGCTTTATTACCCAATAATCATCATTTCCTCTTGGGTATGTTGTTTTGTCATCTGAAATATAAGAATCAGAATTTCCACCAAGGATATAACCTCCATCAGTGGTTTGATGTACGGAATATAATTCATCTCTTTCAATACCCATAATTGTATTCTGCCACTGAATATTACCTATATCATCTAACTTCAACACCCAATAATCAGATAGTCCATGACAATTTTCAGTTTTGTCTCCAGAGATATTTGACATTGATAATCCGCCAAGGATATAACCTCCATCAGTAGTTTGTTGTATGGAAGATAATTGATCTACAAATTTTCCACCAATTGTATTTTGCCATTGAATATTTCCAATAGTATCCAACTTCAACACCCAGTAATCTTCCCCACCATTATTGCTTTCTGTTTTATCACCGGAAATTCCAGAGCCGGAATATCCACCGAGGATATAACCTCCATCTGTGGTTTGTTTTATTATCGGTGAAACTTCATGTAGATTGCCTCCAATAGTATTCTGCCATTGAATGTTTCCTATACTATCTAACTTTACTACCCAATAATCTGAAACTCCTATAGAGTTTTCTGTTTTATCACCTGAAATATTAGAATAAGACCAACCACTAAGAATATATCCGCCATCTGCAGTTTGTTGTATGGACGTTAATTGATCCATAGAATTACCACCAATTGTATTTTGCCATTGAATGTTTCCCATAGCATCTAACTTCACTACCCAATAATCTGGATGAGTTAAAGTACTATCATGGTTATTTTCAGTTTTATCACCTGAAATATCAGAAACAGACCATCCACCGAGAATATATCCACCATCTATTGTTTGTTGGATGGATTGTAACCAATCAACATCATTGCCACCTATTGTGTTTTGCCATTGTATGTTTCCTGATGGATATAACTTTATTACCCAGTAATCAAAATTTCCTTGTGAATTTTCAGTCTTATCCCCAGATATCGAAGATTCAGAAAAACCACCAAGAATATAGCCACCATCCGTAGTTTGTTGAATATATCTTAAATCGTCATCAAAATCTCCTCCGATAGTATTCTGCCACTGAATGTTTCCGGTTGCATCCAACTTCAATACCCAATAATCACCCAATCCATGTGAAGGCTCTGTATGATCACCGGAAATAAGAGAATTGGAATTTCCTCCAAGTATATAACCACCATCTGAAGTTTGTTGTATTGAATTTAATATATCAACAGAATCGCCTCCAAAAGACTTTTGCCATTCAATTTCCTGTGCATGGGTGGTAGTTGTAAAAATCAAGAGTAATATAGTCAGTTTTCTCATGTTACTTATTTTTTGGCTGTATCAAAAGTACGTATTTAAAATGAGATAAAAAATAGTTTGGGATTTTTTTATCAGAATAAGAGAATGAATAAAAACTGACTGATTCAGAAATTTATTCTACTTATCTTGTAGAATCACTGTTTCCACCAATATAGAATTGAAGGACTTCTGACAATAATATTCAAATCTCCTCAGCCGCGGCTGATCAACAAATCTCCTCAGCCGTGGCTGAGCCGTAGCTGATCATCAAATCTCAAACTCAAAAATTTGAATCTATCCCTGATGTGTAACCTTTTTGAAAACTTCCGTAAGTACATCGGAATATTTGTGACCGAAAGTAGCCAGACACCAAACCATAAGCATCTTTCTTTCATCACTCTTCAGCCATCGCATGGCTTTAACCAATTCTTTTTTGAATAGCTTTTTATCAAAACTCACCTTGGTGAGGATTTCTTTGGTGTATTCGAACATTGGTTTCATAGATTAAAATTACAGTGCTAATATACTTGACTAAACATTAATAAAAACCTTTCGTTTGGCGAATTATTGTAAATATTGGGTTAAAAAATTAATTGCATAGTTTTCAGCTACATAATTTGTCTGTTGATTGTATTTCTGCCTTTTTAAAAATCTGGCACACTCAGTTATGACACTTTTCACCGCATTGATTCCAACACATTAATTTGGCTTAACATCATTTTGAAATTACAGTAGCAAAAAGTTAACTCTTGCTTTTAAAAATTATAAATCTATACTCATTACACAGTGTGATATGTTAAATAGACATGATATAAATCATAAATAAAATTAACTCCACCATAATTTCTGCTGTTGATTATACCGTGGATATTTTATTACATTTACCCAACTTTCCACATGGCAGTCAGCAGCTTGAATAAAATTGCAACATCGTTAGCTCAAGCTGACCTTTTGAAAAATTTATCTGCCGATCTGATACATTTACTCTCTACCATCAGCACTTCTGTACATTTCAATAAAGGCCAAACTGTATTTAAATCCGGTGATAAGGCAAATAAAATTTTTTTCATAGAGAAAGGCACAATCTCTATTGTTGAAAATGAGATTGAATTATTGAAACTACAAACAAATGATTGTTTTGGTGAAGAGTTTGTTTTACCTGATGGCGTATATCAGTCTTCGGCTGTTGCTGCCGATGATGTAGTCTTGCTGCAAATAAACAGACAAGATTTTTTTGCTGTGCTTTCAAAACATCATGAATCATTTAATACTATTTTAATTGTCTTTATTCAAAAGATGTATTCACAAAATCAATTAAAACATACTGTATTTGTCCAACGATTAGACAGGTTAAATAAAGAATTGTCAAAAGCTAAAAATGATGTTGAGGTCAGAACTATTGAAATGATTAAACAGGAAAAATTAGCTTCATTAGGATTATTATCTGCCGGTATTGCACATGAGTTGCAAAACCCTTTAAACTTTGTCAACAACTTTGCTGAACTGAGTGGGGAAATTATCGGTGAAATAAAAAGCACAAACAACACTACAGAAAAGGACACCTTGTTGAATGATGTTGCAGGGAATATTGAAAAGATTCAACAACATGGCATGCGTGCAAGCCGCATCATTAAACGCATTGTTTCTTTCAGTCGTGGCAACACCGGTGATTTTGAACTTACCAATGTAAATACTATTTGTAAAGAATATGTCTATCTGGCAACAGCAGGCATAAAATCAAACATATTTGGTTTTGAATGTAACATTGTTGAAAGCTATAATGAACAACTGCCAATGATTAATACCAATGCTCAGGATCTTGGACGCGTTATTCTGAATATTGTAAATAATGCTTTTTATGCACTCAACGAAAGGAATAAAAATTCTCCTGCTAACGAAAATTATCATCCCGAATTACAGATAATCACAAAGAATGTAAACAAAAAAATTTATCTGCACATTAAAGACAATGCTATGGGCATTCCTGCAGAGTTGCAAGCCAAAATTTTTGAACCTTTTGTTACCACCAAGCCTGCAGGTGAAGGAACAGGACTCGGTTTAAGTATCTGCAGAGATATTATCCGGAATCTGAAAGGTGACATCATGCTGATTTCTGAAAATGGAAAAGGGACAGAATTTATTATTACCTTGCCTGTTGAATAAAAAGCATTGCTGCTACATGAAGATGTTTAATTACCTTACAGATAACAATGTATATTGCAATATTTTCTTATACTTTTGTTGCCTTAATTACAGGAAGTAAATTATGTTCTCCTTTTTTAAAAGAAAAGATTCAACACCGGCCAATTTTTTAGAAGTTAAAACCGACATGCACAGTCACCTCATTCCGGGGATTGATGATGGTGCAAAAACCATTGAAGACTCTCTTACGCTGATAAAAGAACTGCATGCATTAGGCTACACAAAGCTCATTACTACACCGCATATCATGAGCGATTTTTATCGCAATACGCCCGAAACAATTTTGGCTGGGCTTGAAGAAGTGCGCAAAGCAGTAAAGGCAGAAAACATTCCTGTAACGATTGAGGCCGCTGCCGAATACTATCTTGACGATGGATTTATACATAAGTTAGAAGAAGAAAAGTTGTTGACCATTGGAAACAACAACCATTTGCTTTTTGAAATCAGTTATGTAAACGCTCCCGATAATTTATTACAGGTAATTTTCAGAATGCAGGTGCTGGGCTACAAACCCATTATGGCACATCCGGAACGTTATCCTTTCTGGGGAAATAATTTCGACTTCTATGGCAGTCTGCGCGAACAAGGTGTTTTGTTACAGATAAATGTAAACTCTCTTGGCGGGTACTATGGTCCCGATGCCAAACGTATTGCAGAAAAACTTATAGAAAAAGAATGGGTTGACCTTATTGGCACCGACACACATGCCACCAAACACATTCAGGCATTGCATAAAACCGTACGTGAAAAATCATTCAGGAAACTTCTTGAGTTTAATTTGCTCAACAAACATCTCTGAAAAAGATTGTTAAAGCAGTTTAATTTATCGTTACTTTTGTAGTCAGTAAAAAAATCAATCATGAAATTTGGTGTTGTGGTATTTCCGGGTTCCAATTGTGACGAGGACATGGTATATGTGTTGCGCAACATATTGAAACAACCGGTAGAAAAATTATGGCATAAGGAACATTCACTTCGAGGATGCGATTTTATTGTACTTCCCGGAGGCTTTTCTTATGGTGACTATTTGCGTTCGGGTGCTATTGCACGTTTTTCGCCCATTATGCAGGAAGTGATGGAGTTTGCTGCAAAAGGTGGTTATGTTTTAGGTGTTTGTAATGGCTTTCAGATTTTATGCGAATCGCAACTGCTGCCTGGAGCATTATTGCACAACAACAGCCATAAATTTATCTGTAAAAATGTTTTTATAAAAGCAGAGACTGATGAAACCATCCTTACATCATCACTGAAAATAGGCTCAGCCATTAAAATTCCTATAGCCCATGGCGAAGGACGTTTCTTTGCAGATGAAGCAACAGTAAATCAGATAGAATCGAACAATCAGGTACTTTTTCGCTATTGTGATGAGAATGGCTATGTAACGGAAGCTGCAAATCCTAATGGTGCCATAAACAATATTGCAGGTATCTGTAATGAGAAACGAAATGTGTTTGGAATGATGCCACATCCTGAGCGTGCCGCAGACACATTATTGGGAAATACAGATGGACTTGGAATTTTTAAGTCTATTCTCAACTATGTTGATGCCTGACTATATTAAGCACAATTATTTAAACCACTCTACTGCACCATAAAGTACTGCAAGCCAGATAAGGCCTTTGATCAGGAAAAATAAAAATCCTGCCAACCCCAGCCTTTTAAACCACAATATGACTTTCTCTTTATTCACACCCCAAAAATATTAAGGGCTTCGGAGATTTTTGTTCCGAAGCCCTTATTTTTTTAAGTAAAATCTTTTTTACAATTCTTAATAGAACTTACCTCTATAATCTTTAACCTTTGCCTTTTCTTTCAATGCATTAAAGGTTTCGTACTGCGAACGGTTTTGCAATTGTTGCTCTGCCTGCGTTTTACTTTCATTAAAATTAGCAGGAGCCTGCGGTTCTTTTACATCAGTAACCTGAACAACGAATACACCTTGCTCTCCTTTAATTGGCTTGCTCACTTTGTCTTTTCCTATTCCAAACATAGTTCCTATAACATTCATTTCTGCACCTAAGTTTGGAATGTATGGAGAGTTAAATGTTACATTTTCCAAAGGCTGAACAGCGATGTTTAGCTTTGATGCCAATCCGTCAAGACTTTGTGCTGAACCTGTTGCATTAATTTTCTCAATCAGCATTTCTGCTTTTTTGTTTTTGCGTGCCTCAACTTCTACCTGTTCTTTTACATCTTCCAATGCCAATGTGCCTTCAGGTTTTATCTGCATTAAATGTGCTACAACAAATTTATCACCCAACTCAAATGGTGTTGAAACATCGTTCTTCTTAGCCTTAAATGCCCAGCGAATTAACTCACGTGCATTTTCAAGGCCTGGAACAGTCTTGTCATTTTCTTTTAAGCTTTCAATATTACGGGCATTTAATCCTTCGTCTTTTACAGCTTTAGTATAACTGTCGCCATTGTTGTTTTTTGCTGCAAAGTCATTTGCCTTTGCAAATACACCCTGATAGGTTTTAGAGCTGGCTTCAATTTTACGTCCAACAGCATAAACCCTTACATTTTTTGACATACCTGCCTGATCGGTAATTTCAATTATATGATAACCGAAGTTTGTTTTTACTACACCTAACGAGCCTTTTTTATTGTCAAAGCAAAAGTCGTTGAATTCAGGAACCATCATTCCGGGTTTAAACCAACCCAAGTCGCCACCTTTAATAGCAGAGCCCGGATCTTCAGAAAGCATAGCAAACTGATCGAATTTAGCACCGCCTTTTATCAGATTGTAAATACTGTCGGCAGTTGCTTTAACATGTAATGAATCTTTTCCTTCTGTCTTAAATAAAATATGGCGTGCCTGAACAGAATCAGGAAGCATTTTTGAGCCTTCTAATTTTGCAACATAGTAGGCATTGTTTTCCATATATGGTGCTGACACAAAACCTACAGCTTCTGCAAACATCTGTGCTTCAATAGCAGGAGAAAGTGTTCCTGTTTTATGGTAGCTGTTGTCAACAGGAAAATCTGAGTTCTGAGCTACAAACAAGGAGTCGTCTGTGCTTGCAGTAAATGCAGGAACAAGGTCTGTAATATATTTTTCTGCTACTGCTCTGTCTTCGTTAGAAGGCACAACATCAAAAGTCACATAGTCGAGTTTGCGCGATTCTTCCGGCTGCTCATAGCTTTTAATATTTTCGTTATATGCTTTTTGCAAATCGGCATCAGTAAGTTTCACTGTGCTATCGGCAATGGTACTGTAGTTAAGCATGATGTAACGTGCAGACTCAGTTTTGTTCTTTGCTTCAAAGTCGAGCTTTGCTTCAGCAGTGGTAACATAAAGGCCTTTTTTAATCAGGTCGAAATATTTCTGATTCAGTCTTTCTTCTTTAATGCTGTTTTCGAAGTTTACCCATTGTGCTCTGGTGCGGCCTGTCTGATCGTTATCCATGTTTTTTAAAAACTGGATTACATTTTTCTTATCAAACTGCTTGGTGTTTGGGTCGCTGAATGCCTGTTTTATCTGTGGGTGAATGTCATTACCCTGAACCATGTCAAACAACTCATCGCTGCTCACTACCAAACCTGTTTTTGCAATTTGCTTGCCGATTAATTCTTCGTTAAGCATCTGTCCCCAGGTTTGATCGCGCAATTGATCTGTAGTCTGTTGGTCTATCTGATCTTTACCCTGACTGAGTTTATAATTTTCTATATTCTGTTGGACTTTGGCTTCAAAATCCTGAATAGAGATTTTCTTTCCACCTATGATACCTGCTGTTGTGGTATTTCCCTGAATGAATGAGCGGTTAGAAGTGAGCAAGTCGCCAAGGATAAAAGCTACTAAGCTTAATCCGATAATACCAATGAGCAGGCCGGCCTTACTTCTTATTTTTCCAATAATAGCCATAATGTCTTAATAATGGGGGTTTAAAATTGAGGGGGCGAATATACAACTGAAAATGCAATAAATAAAACGAAATCTTTAGAGATATCAGCCTCTGAAAAAAGCAATGGTTTCGTTTACAACTTGCTGGTAATGAGGAGGCAGTAATTGTCCGGCATAAGGATGCTCGGCACCAAAACTATGGTTTGCCGATGTTATTGGTGTCAGACAGGCCCTTGTATTCCATGAATGCATGACTAAGGCATCACTAAAACTTACTGTTTCATCCTCTGTTCCATGAATGATTAAATGAGGTATTGAAAGCTGTTTTACTGCCTTATGAATATTTATTCTTTGTGCATTGTTGATGGCATCTTCAGCAAGTTGATAGTAGAGTGGCATTTGCTGATGGGTTCGTGCATTTTCTATATAAATGACTCCCGCCTGCTGCCATAAACTAAGTTGCTGTGGCGAAATATATTTACTAAACTCAATAGGCGATGCCCATGATGCAATTTTGCTGATGCGACCATCTTCAGCAGCTTTAATTATTGAAATAGCTCCTCCGCGAGAGTGTCCTGCCAGATAAATGGTGTTTAAATCAAAACGCTCTTTATGTGGATGCTGCCAAAGCCAGTTGAGTAGTGTGTCTAAATCATCAAGTTCTTTGGTAAAATTATTTTGTCCGAATGCTTCAAGGTCTGCAAATTCAGTCAGGTTATCGGGGGTAGTTCCATTAAACGAAAAATTAAATTTAATAAAGACAAATCCTGAATGAGCAAACGATTCTGCAATCATATCATAAGGCCCCCAGTCTTTGAAGCCTTTAAAGCCATGAGCAAAAATAATTACAGGCATTGGCTCTTTATTGCCATTGAAAAACATGTCGGTTACAATCGGTTTACCATGTTTACCATTAATGAGGATATTTTTAAAGCGGTTCATTGTATTAAAATATGAGAGCACAATTTACAAAAAAACAAAACAGCTGTCAATGAAGTTTTGACAGCTGTTTCAAAAAAAGATGATATTAATCTATTTTTTATGTTTTTTACCTTCTTTATCAGGCACCGTTAATGAAAAACGTACAGGCAATGTATATTGTACGCTTACAGTCTGCCCACCCTGCATGCCGGGTTGCCAGCGAGGCATAGCACTAACTACACGTAAAGCTTCCTGATTAAATTGCTCATTGTTCCCTTTTAAAACACGCGCACCGGTAACATCTCCTGTTGATGACACCACAAAGTTTATATACGAAACGCCTTCCACAACATTGGTCCTTGCCTCTTCGGGATATTTGATGTTTTTAAGAAGATATTCCTGCAATCCTGTTTGACCTCCGGGAAATTCAGGCATTTTTTCTACTGTGGTAAACACATCACCCGACTGCGCAAATGCCACAACCGAAGTCAGAAAAATAAATGCGAAAATGATAAGCTTCTTCATAAACTATTATTTAATCGTAAAAGTAATAAAAATTACAATCCCACCATATCTTCGGGCTTCACCCAGGCATCAAACTGCTCTGAAGTAACATAACCCAAATCAATAGCTGTCTGTTTTAAAGTTTTGCCTTGTTTATGTGCTGTTTGTGCAATCTCTGCTGCTTTGTAGTAACCAATGTGTGTGTTAAGTGCAGTTACCAGCATTAATGAATTTTCCAGATTTTTTTTGATATTGTCATGTAATGGTGCAATGCCTATGGCGCATTTGTCGTTGAACGAAATACAAACTTCTCCAATCAATCGTGCACTATGCAGGAAGTTATAAATCATCACCGGCTTAAAAACATTCAGTTCAAAATGTCCTGTTGCACCACCAATGTTTATGGCTACATCGTTACCCAACACCTGTGCAGCTACCATTGTCATGGCTTCGCACTGCGTAGGATTTACTTTTCCCGGCATGATAGATGAACCCGGCTCGTTGTCGGGAATATATACTTCGCCAATGCCACAACGGGGGCCGCTGGCAAGCAAACGAATGTCGTTGGCTATTTTCATCAGTGAGCAGGCAACAGTTTTTAAGGCACCATGTGCTTCAACAATGGCATCGTGTGCTGCCAATGCTTCAAATTTATTTTCGGCAGTAACAAACGGCAGCCTTGTTAATGATGCAATGTGCTTGGCTACATTCACATCATAACCTTTGGGTGTGTTGATTCCTGTACCGACAGCAGTGCCACCCAATGCAAGTTCTGCTAAATGCGGTAGTGTATGTTCAATAGCACGAATACCGTGATCGAGTTGTGATACATAGCCACTTAATTCCTGTCCTAATGTAAGCGGTGTGGCATCCATCAGGTGTGTACGTCCGATTTTTACCACATTCATAAACTCCTTCGACTTGGCTTTGAGTGTATCTCTCAGTTTTTTAATTCCCGGAAGTGTTACGTCAATCAATATTTTATAGGCAGCAATATGCATTGCTGTTGGAAAAGTATCGTTGCTTGACTGCGATTTGTTTACGTCATCATTTGGATGAATAGCTTTCTTCTCGTCCAATAAACTTCCACCATTAATGACATGTGCGCGGTAGGCTACAACTTCATTAACATTCATGTTACTTTGCGTACCACTACCTGTTTGCCATACAACAAGTGGAAACTGATCGTTTAATTTTCCTTCGAGGATTTCTTCGCACACTCGTGCTATCAATTCATTTTTTTCTTTTGGTAAAACACCTGCTTCAAAATTCGTTTGTGCAGCAGCTTTTTTAAGATAGGCAAATGCTTCAATAATTTCTTTAGGCATTTTATTTGTGTCGCGGGCTATTTTAAAATTTTCTATTGAGCGCTGTGTTTGTGCACCCCAATAAACGTTTGCAGGAACTTCAACAATTCCCATCGTGTCTTTTTCTTTTCTGAATTCCATTGTATTTTAATTAATAAATTTTAAATCTATTTAACGGTGTTTCCATTGTCCATCTGCGGCTTTGATGGTGTAATAAATGAAAGCTCTCCTTTATCATTCTGTGCCATCAGTATCATTCCTTTGCTTTCAATACCTTTAATTTTGCGTGGAGCAAGGTTGGCTAACATCACAACTTTTTGTCCGATAATTTTTTCGGGATCGTACCATGCTGCAATACCTGAAACAACAGTGCGTTTATCAATGCCTGTGTCGAGTAGTAACTTCAAAAGTTTATCCGTTTTTGGAACGCGCTCTGCCTCTAAAATTGTTGCAACACGAATATCCATCTTGCTGAAATCATCAAAAGTAGTTTCGGCAAGTTGAGGCGCAATGGTTGTTTCACTAACAACTTCTGCTTGCTGATTCTGTTCTGTATTCATCACTTTTTTGTCATGAAGTTTTTGAATTTGTTTTTCAATGTCAGCGTCTTCTATTTTTTGAAATAAGATAAGGCTGTCAATATTTAAAATAATATTGTTTAACGAAATTTTATTGTCTTCAAAACCATTTTTGGTAAGCTTTCTTTTTTCAGAATCTACCTTAAGCATATCAAGCATTTTAGCTGATGCATTTGGCAAAAAAGGTTGAAACAACACAGCCATTTTTGAAACCAATGATAGGCAATGAATCAGTACTTCTCTGGTTTGATTGACACTGGTAACATCATCTGCTTTATATTTTTTCCATGGTTCACACTCTGTCAGATACTTATTACCTATTCGAGCAAAATCCATTGCTATTGACTGTGCATCTCTGAATTGAAAATTTTCCATTGCTTTAGTATAAGACTGCAATAATTTTTTCAATTCATTTTCAAATGGTGAAGCAGCAATTTCTCTATCAGTTGTGAGGTTGCCTTTAAAATACTTATTACTCAACACCACAACTCTGTTTACAAAATTCCCTACAATAGCTCCCAGTTCATTATTTACTCTAGCCTGAAAATCTTTCCAGGTAAACTCACTGTCCTTAGTTTCCGGTGCAATAGATGTCAGCACATAACGCAATTCATCTTCACGACCCGGAAAATCTTCAAGATATTCGTGCAGCCACACTGCCCAGTTGCGCGAAGTAGAAATTTTATCACCTTCAAGATTCAAAAACTCATTTGCAGGAACATTATCAGGCAATACAAAGCCGCCATGCTGCATCAACATCATCGGAAAAATAATGGCATGAAAAACAATATTGTCCTTACCGATAAAATGAATGAGCTTAGGATTTTCTTCTTCTTTGTTTTGCTTTTGCCAATAATCTTTCCAGTTGTTTGGTAAAAACTCTTTTGTTGCAGATATATATCCTATAGGTGCATCAAACCACACATATAGCACTTTTCCCTCTGTATTGGGCAAAGGTACTTTCACACCCCAGTCGAGGTCGCGTGTCATTGCACGCGGATGCAATCCTTCGTTAAGCCAGCTTGAACATTGTCCTTTAATGTTTGGCTTCCAGTTGTCGAAGCGTTTAATGTATTCCTGAAATTCTTTTGTCTTCTGAATTTCTCCCATTGGCAAAAACCAGTTTTTTGTTGGTCTGAGAACGGGTGTGTTGCCACTCAGTTTTGATTTTGGATTGATAAGGTCTGTTGGGTTCAGTGAAGCACCGCAGTTCTCGCATTGGTCGCCATAGGCATTTGGATTATTACAACGCGGACAAGTACCGGTAATATAACGGTCTGCTAAAAATTGTTTTGCTTCTTCGTCATAAAACTGCTCTGTAGTTTCTTCAATAAAAACGCCTTTGTCATAAAGTGTTTTAAAAAAATCGGATGCTGTCTGATGATGAATAGGAGAAGATGTGCGTGAATAATGATCGAATGAAATGCCCAATTTTTCAAATGACGATTTCATCATCTGATGGTATTTGTCAACCACTTGCTGTGGTGTAATACCAAGTTGTCGTGCTTTGATAGTAATAGGTACGCCATGCTCATCACTTCCACAAATAAATTTTACGTCTTCGCCTTTAAGTCGCAAATAGCGCGAATAGGTATCGGCAGGAATATAGCATCCGGCAAGGTGCCCTATATGAACCGGACCGTTGGCATAGGGAAGTGCGGCAGTGATTAAATATCTTGACATGAATTGTTTTTAAAAGTTGTAAAGTCTAGAAAGTTAAAAAGCTAAAGTCCGGAAGGTTTTTTAAAAACTTTAAACGCAAAACATCTAACTAAAAACTCTTTTCTTTTTACTTTGCAAAGATAAAAAAACAACAGCAGATGATTTTCCCCCTACCGCTTAAAGCAGGTGATACCATTGCCATTGTGGCCACAGCACGCAAAGTCAGCCGCGATGAAATGGCTCCGGCAATTGACATACTTCAGCAATGGGGATTACATGTTACAGAGGGTAAAAATTTATATGCTGATAAAAATCAGTTTGCCGGTGATGACACTTTACGTGCAGAAGATTTTCAGTGGGCATTGGATAATCCAAACATTAAAGCTGTTCTTTTTGCACGTGGTGGTTATGGCTCAGTAAGAATAATTGACAGCATTAATTTTTCAGAGTTCAAAAAAAATCCAAAGTGGCTTATTGGCTTCAGCGATATCACTACCATTCACTCACATGTGCACAAGCAGTTGAACATTGTCACACTGCATGCACCTATGGCAATAAATTTTCCGAAATCGCCTAACGTTATTTTAAAACAAATAAAAGATTTTCTTTTCGGCAATAGCATTGTGTTAAATGCTGCCACACATCCTTTAAACAGAACAGGAAATGCCACTGGGCAATTGGTTGGAGGCAATCTTTCTATTTTATATTCACTTGCTGCATCAGCATCTGACATTGATACTAATGGAAAAATTCTTTTTTTGGAAGATTTGGATGAATACCTTTACCATATTGACCGTATGATGATGCAGCTCAAACGCAGTGGTAAGTTACATGGTTTAGCAGGACTTGTTGTTGGTGCTATGAGCGATATGAAAGACAACACCATTCCATTTGGAAAAACAGCAGAAGAAATTATTGCCGAACATGTTTCAGAATACAATTTTCCTGTTTGTTTTAATTTCCCTGCAGGACATATTACAGAAAATAATCCACTGGCAATGGGAAGCTATGCAGAACTTATTGTAGAAAATAAAGTGTCACTGAAAATGAATCATAAAATCCTTAGCTGATTTTATTTTATGCCTTCCTTACAAATTCCGATTTAAGTGCCATTGAGCCAAAGCCATCTATTTTGCAATCAATGTTATGATTGCCTTCTACCAGACGAATGTTCTTAACCTTGGTGCCGGCTTTCACAGGTTTGGGTGCTCCTTTTACAGGAAGATCTTTAATGACAATTACTGCATCGCCATTTTGCAATTCATTTCCGTTAGCATCAAAAACTTTTCCACTATCAGCACTTGTCGTTTCTTCTGAAACAGATTGTTGTTCTTCGGGATTCCACTCGTAAAAACATTCAGGACAAACCATCAGATTACCATTTTCATAGGTATAAATTGAATGACATAAAGGACATGGCGGCAAGACAGACATGATAAAAATATTTTCTGCAAATATCTTTAAAAACCCCCACATTATAATCAATCAGGCTTCAAGAAAATGAAATCCATTGCATACAAACTCTGTTTTAAAATACTATCTTCGCTTTAGAAAATTAACTTACCGTTTTAACCATGAAAAAGAAACCGCCTTTTCATAACCTACGGAGTATTTTTAAACAGTACAACACGTTTACTTACAGTGAACGTAAGGGCATTATCGTATTATCCATTATTATTGTTGTACTGCTGCTGACACTGTACGGACTTAAATTTTATGAGCCACCAATTGCCATCAACACAAGTCGTTTAGATTCTGCTGTAGCACAATGGAATTTGTTACAGGCCGATTCTATTGTTGTCAAAGACGCAACGAAACTTTCAGAAAATAATTCTCCACAAACTACTAGAATACTTTTCCCTTTCAATCCAAATAATTTAGCCGATTCGCTTTGGACCAAGTTAGGTTTATCAGAAAAACAAATTGCATCAATCAAAAAATATGAAGAGCGTGGAGGAAAATTCAGAATCCGGTCAGATGTAAAAAAACTCTTTGTCATCACCCCTTCGTTTTATGACAGTATTTATTCCTTTATTCTTCTGCCTGATTCAATGCCGACATTCGCTCAGAATAAATATCAGCAAGATTCTATTAAAGTAAAAAAAGAATGGACTATTGAGCCTATTGAAATTAATTTAGCTGATGAGGAAGAGTGGCAGAAGTTGCCTGCTATTGGTCCTGGCAGGGCAGCAGCTATAGTTTCGTATCGTAATAAATTAGGTGGTTTTACATCAATTAATCAATTGCATGAAGTCAATGCTATTGTTGATTCTGTTTTTGAAAAAATCAGCCCTTATTTACTTTGTAATATAAAGCCCATTCAAAAGAAGAACATCAATACCGATGATGCATTTAGCCTCAGACATCCATACATCAGCAGCAGTCTGGCAACTATAATTGTAAACTACAGAAAAATGCATGGTGACTATAAATCAACAGAACAATTACGTGATTTAAAAATAATTAAACCGGAAGATTTTGAAAAACTTGCACCCTATATAGTTGTGGGTTTTTAGCAGCAAAAAACTACGGCCAAACTCAAAAATGTAAGATAATGACCATCTTAATCTAAAAACAGACTATCATTCTTAACAAAATTAAAGTAAATTTGCACCCCTATTAAAGCGGGTTAAGGAAGCGATTATGGATTATTTTAAACATGAGTCGTCCTATGTTGACGATGGATGTACCATAGGAAAGGGTACCAAGATATGGCACTTTTCACATATTATGCCCGGTTGTCGCATTGGCGAAGGTTGTAACATCGGTCAGAATGTGGTTATCTCTCCTGATGTTGTTCTGGGCAACAATGTTAAGGTTCAGAACAATGTTTCACTTTATACGGGAGTAGTTTGTGAGGACGATGTATTTCTGGGTCCAAGTATGGTTTTTACCAATGTAACCAATCCGCGCAGTGCTGTAAACCGCAAAAATGAGTATAAAAAAACTGTAGTGAAAAAAGGTGCTTCCATAGGCGCTAATGCCACTATTGTTTGTGGGCACGATATTGGCCGTTTTGCCTTTATTGGTGCCGGTGCAGTTGTAACAAAAGATGTTGCTGACTATGCGTTGATGGCTGGTAATCCTGCCCGTCAAATGGGGTGGATGAGTGAATATGGTCATCGCCTGAAGTTTGATAAAGATGGAATGGCAGTTTGCCCGGAAAGCGGAGAAAAATACCTGCTGAAAAATAATCAGGTAACAAAAATTTAGAAAGACCGCACTTTTATGAGCTCAGAAAAAAAAGAAAAAATAAAATTTGCTGTAATTGGTTGTGGGCACATTGGTAAACGTCATGCCGAAATGGTTAGACGCAACAACGAATGTGAGCTTGTTGCCATGTGCGACATCAGACAGGAAAACGAAGTAGGTATTGCCGACTTTAATGTTCCATTTTTTCAGTCTGTTGATGCCATGCTCACCAGCATTCCTGATATTGATGTAGTGTGTGTTTGCTCACCCAATGGTGTTCATGCCGAACATTCACTAAAAGCATTAGAAGCAAAAAAACATGTGGTTTGCGAAAAACCTATGGCACTGTCAAAAGCCGATTGCGAAAAAATTATTTTTAAAGCACTGCAGGTATCTCGGCATGTGTTTTGTGTAATGCAAAACCGCTATTCACCGCCATCAGTTTGGCTTAAAGAGGTAATAGATCAAAATATTATTGGCGAAATTTTTATGGTGCAGTTGCAATGCTATTGGAACCGTGATGAGCGTTACTATAAAAAAGGCGGATGGAAAGGTACAAGTGACATGGATGGCGGAACATTGTTTACACAGTTCTCGCACTTTATAGATATTATGTATTGGGTGTTTGGTGATATAACAGATATTCAAGGAAAGTTTGAAGATTTTACACATCAGCAAAACACATCATTTGAAGACAGTGGGTTTGTAAACTTTAAGTTTGTAAACGGTGGAATGGGTAGTATTGCCTACACTACCTCTGTTTGGGATGTAAACCTTGAAAGCAGTATTACCGTAATGGGGAAATACGGCTCTATAAAAATTGGCGGTCAGTATATGAATGAAGTAGAGTACTGTCATATCAAAGACTATACAATGCCTAAACTTGACCCGGTTAATCCTGCAAACGATTACGGTGCCTACAAAGGCTCTGCTGCCAACCATCACTACATAATTGAAAATGTGGCAGATGTTTTGCGTGGTCGCACTTCAATTACTACCAATGCCCTTGAGGGATTAAAAGTAGTAGAAATCATTGAGCGTATTTATGCGCTTCGTAAAATAGAAAAATCAGAAATAAAATTTCATCTTTAAAATAAATGTATCAGGAGATATTAGATAAAAAAGCAAAAGTTGCTGTTATTGGCTTAGGCTATGTTGGATTACCTATTGCACTGGAATTTGCAAAAAAGATTTCCGTAATAGGATTCGACATCAATGCAGAGCGCGTTGAAAAAATGCAAAATAAAATTGACCCCAGCGGTGAATTACCTGCTGAGGCTTTTGATGGATGTGATATTAAATTCACCAACTCATTGGACGTACTTAGAGAAGCGCGGTTTTTTATTGTAGCTGTTCCTACTCCTATTGACGATCATAAACTACCTGACCTGAAACCTTTAGTTGGTGCATCAACTTCTATTGGCAAGGTACTGAAAAAAGGTGATTATGTTGTGTATGAAAGTACCGTTTATCCGGGTTGTACAGAAGAAGATTGTATTCCCGTACTTGAAGAACATTCCGGGTTAAAATTTCCAAATGATTTTAAAGTAGGCTACTCACCTGAACGTATTAACCCCGGTGATAAAGAACATACCATCACAAAAATCAAGAAAGTAGTTTCAGGATGCGATGCAGAATCGCTTGATGTTATTGCAAAGGTTTATGAAACAATTGTAACAGCAGGTGTGCATCGTGCCAGCAGCATTAAAGTTGCCGAAGCTGCAAAAATTATTGAAAACACACAGCGTGATGTAAACATTGCACTGATGAATGAGCTTTCCATCATCTTCAATAAAATGGGAATAAATACCTATGAGGTGATTGAGGCAAGCAGTACAAAATGGAACTTCCTTCGCTTTTTTCCGGGCCTGGTAGGCGGACACTGTATTGGTGTTGACCCTTATTATCTTACCTATAAAGCCAATGAACTGGGATATCATTCACAGGTCATCAACTCCGGTCGTTATGTAAATGACAGCATGGGCTTTTATGTTGCCAAGCAAACCGTAAAGAAAATGATTGCCAAAGGCAAGGATATTTCTAAATCGAAAGTGCTGGTGATGGGTGCTACATTTAAAGAAGATGTAGAAGATATCCGCAACAGCAAGGTTACGGATGTAGTGAACGAATTTAAATCATTTGGTGTAACAATAGAAGTTACCGACCCTTATGCTTCTTCTGATGAGTTGATGCATGAATATGGTTTTGGTTTGGTTGATAAAATTGCCAATGATTATGATGCTGTAGTGGTTGCTGTTTCGCATAAGGATTATCTTAAGATGGATGAAAATTATTTTAAGAGTATCTGTAAACCCGATGGTGTTATTGTTGACATAAAAGGATTTTTAAGAAATAAAATCAAAAATCTTCAATACTGGAGTCTGTAAACCTTTAGTGCGGCAACGCCCTAACCGTTATACAGAAATATTAACCCGGTAAATTTATTGCATGTAATGAAAGTTTTGGTCACCGGAGGCACCGGTTATATTGGTGCACACACTGTTGTAGAACTCATGAACAGTGGTTTTGATGTAGAAATCATTGACAACCTGAATAATTCAAAAGAAGAAGTTGTTGATGCTATTGCAAAAATTACCGGCAAACGCCCGATATGGTTTAACATTGACCTTTGTGATGCCAGCGAATTAAAAAACTATTTCAGCAAGTATAAACCGGATGCAGTTGTACACTTTGCAGCACATAAAGCAGTAGGGCTTTCTGTTGAACAACCATTGGAATTTTATCGAAACAACCTGCTTTCGCTCATTAATATTTTGCAATGTTGTGTTGATGCAAAGTGCAATAATTTTGTTTTTTCATCAAGTTGCTCTGTTTATGCTGATCCTGATAAATTACCTATTGATGAAAATGCTCCTGTCAAAACAGCTAAATCGCCTTATGGCAACACCAAAAAAATTGGAGAAGAAATAATAACAGACACTGTAAAATCATCTTTACTGCAAGCTGTTTCACTTCGCTATTTCAATCCCGTTGGCTCACACGATAGTGCTTTAATCGGTGAACTGCCTACAACCATGCCATTGAATGTAATGCCCATCATCACTCAGGTAGCCATTGGTAAACGCAAACAGTTTGTGGTTTTCGGAAACGATTATCCAACAGCCGATGGCAGTTGTGTAAGAGATTATATACATGTAGTTGATGTGGCAAAGGCACATGTTACAGCTGTGAAACGATTGCTCAACAAAAAAAACAACTCTGCTTACGAAGTATTTAATCTGGGAACAGGAAAAGGATTTTCTGTACTTGAACTTATTCATGCATTTGAAAAAACCACAAAACAGAAATTAAATTATACCATTGAAGGAAGACGTGCCGGTGATGTCACTGCTGTTTATGCCGACACAACATTGGCTAACACCGTACTTGGATGGCATACAGAGCGCGATTTGAATAATATGATACGTACTGCCTGGAACTGGGAGTTGTATCTGGCCGGAAGAACAGACTTTATCTGAGCTAAAGGTTCTTTATTAAGTTTTAATTTTTTAATTTTACCCTCATGCCAAAAAGTACAATCATTATCACAGGCGGTGCCGGATTCATAGGTTCGCATGTTGTGCGCAGATTTGTAAACAATTATTCCGATTACACAATTTACAACCTCGACAACTTAACCTATGCAGGAAATCTTGCTAACCTGAAAGATATAGAATCAAAATCAAACTATCATTTTATAAAAGGTGATATTACCGATGCTGACTTTGTAAACAAACTGTTTGCAGATATAAATCCCGATGCAGTAATTCATCTTGCTGCAGAATCGCATGTGGACAGAAGTATTACCAACCCACTCGATTTTATCATGACCAATATTGTGGGTACGGTTAACCTTCTTAATGCTGCACGAAATACGTGGATAAAAGACAAAAAAGTTTCTCCCGGAAAAAGATTTTATCATATCAGTACTGATGAAGTGTATGGCTCTCTTGGCGAAACAGGTTTCTTTACTGAAAACACCTCTTACGATCCGCGCAGCCCTTATTCTGCATCTAAAGCAAGCTCCGATCATTTGGTAATGGCCTATCATCACACCTATCATTTGCCCGTAGTACTTTCTAACTGCTCCAACAACTATGGCTCACATCATTTTCCTGAAAAGCTGATACCGTTAGCCATCAACAATATTAAAAATATGAAGCCTGTGCCTGTTTATGGTAAAGGCGAAAATGTGCGCGACTGGTTATATGTTGAAGATCATGCACGTGCTATTGATGTAATTTTTCACAAAGGAAAAGAAGGTGAGAAATATAATGTTGGCGGCAACAATGAATGGAAAAATATTGATTTGATACAATTGCTTTGTTCTGTGATGGATAAAAAATTAAATCGAAAAGAAGGTACATCAGCATCACTCATAACATTTGTGACAGACAGACCCGGACATGATTTACGCTATGCTATAGATTCTACAAAACTTCAGAATGAATTAGGATGGAAACCATCACTGCAATTTGAAGAAGGACTTGAAAAAACTGTTGACTGGTATCTTGCCAATGATGAGTGGCTGCAACAGGTAACTTCCGGTGAATATATGACCTATTACCAGCATCAGTACGATGCACGATAACCCCAAAAGATGAAAGAAACTATCTATGAACGCGCCTACCATCAGCAGTCTTTAAAAGACAAAGCATTCCTTATAACCGGAGGCTCCGGTTTTATTGGAAGCAACATTGTTGAGTACTTGTTGGTGCATGGTGCAGGAAAAGTTCGTGTGCTCGATAATCTTGCAAACGGCTACAAAAAAAATATTGAACCTTTTCTGAATCATCCATCATTTGAATTTTTTGAAGGCGACATTACCAATGCCGATACATGCCTAAAAGCAATGGAAGGAATTCAGTTTGTATCGCATCAGGCTGCATTAGGTTCTGTGCCGCGTTCGTTGGCCAATCCTTTAGCAACACATCATGCCAATGCAACAGGATTTTTAAATATGTTGTGGGCAGCACGTCAGATGAATATTGAGCGTATTGTTTATGCCAGTTCATCATCTGTTTATGGCGACAGCCCCGAACTTCCCAAGCGCGAACACATAACAGGCAATCCATTATCGCCTTATGCTGTTTCCAAAATGTCGAACGAACTTTATGCTTACACATTCTGCATGCATTACGATATGCAGATTATAGGTCTGCGTTATTTTAATGTTTTCGGTCCCAATCAAAATCCCGACAATCCTTATGCAGCGGCTATACCTCTTTTTATGAAAGCGCTGCTCAAAGATCAGCCTGCCTATATTTTTGGTGATGGCGAACAATCGCGCGATTTTACTTTTGTTGAAAATGCTGTGCAGGCAAACATCAGAGCCTTATTCAGCGAACATAAAGATGCCTGCAATAAAGTTTATAACATTGCTGTGGGCGAAAGTATCAGTCTTAATAAATTGCTACATCATCTGATGCACATTACAGGTAAAAAAATAGAACCTGTTTATAAAGAAGAACGCCCGGGTGATGTAAAAAATTCTTTGGCAGATATTAGTCTGGCAAAGCAATATCTCGGCTACAATCCCTTGGTAAAAGTCAAGGAAGGACTTGCCCTTACGGTGCCCTGGTTTAAGAAAAATTTCTGCTAAACAGTATTCCATCTTATTGTCTTTACTACTTTCGCTTAATAACGATTTAAACAAAAATATTATGAAAAAATTATTTGTTCTTGCATTACTTGTTGTGAGCAGCTTCAGCATCAATGCACAAAAACTAAAAGAAGGTACTGCACATTATAAAATAGATTACAACATAGAATCTGACGAAGGAGGCATGAAAGGCATGCTGCCTACAGATGCCAACTTATCGTTTAAGGGCGATATGTTTATGATGGAAACAACAGGTGGCATGTTTGATCAGAAAACAATTTCCGACTCTAAAAAACAAGAGTCAACCATGCTTATGGATATGATGGGAAATAAAGTGGCAGTTAAAGTTACTAAGGCTGATATTGATAAAGAGAAAAACAAAGGAACCAAACCTAAAGTTGAAATCACTAACGAAACAAAAACTATTGCTGGCTACAACTGTACCAAAGCTATAGTAAAAATGGAAGGTGCAGAACCTGCTGAAATCTGGTTTACAAAAGACTTGGCCATCAACAACGGTTTTAGTCAAGGTTATGATGGTATTGACGGTATGATGTTGGAATATACTATACCACAAAAAATGTTTACTATGAAAATGACTTGCACAGAGATTAAAGCCGATAAAGTTGATGACAAAGTTTTTGAGGTGCCATCAGACTATAAGCCAATGACAAAAGAAGAACTTATGAAAATGAGTGGTGGTGGGCATTAAGTTTGAAGGTTTAGAAAGTTGAAGTAATTCCGATAAACTTTAATTTTTAGGTTAAATATAAAACCACTGTTATGTTCCTGATTTTAATCGGGTAATCATGATGGTGGTTTTTTATTGGAGATATATTAAATTTTAGATTTGAATATTATTGTCAGAAGTCCTTCAATTCTATATTGGTGGAAACAGTGATTCTACAAGATTAGTTGAATGAATTTTTGGATATAGTTGTTTGTAACCATCCTCTTGCCTTGATAAAAATATAAATCAAACTATTCTTTATCTCAATTGAATTGCATACTTTTGATGTAACCAAAAAATTAAGTAACATGAGAGTATTAATTCTATTACTTTTATTTTTTACCACAACTACCCTTGCCCAGGAAATTGAATGGCAAAATACTATTGGAGGGAATTATTATGATCAACTAAATTCCATTCAACAGACATCAGATGGTGGGTATATTCTTGGGGGGTGGTCCGATTCTAATATTTCCGGAGATAAAACAGAAGATTCACAGGGAAATTATGATTATTGGGTGGTAAAATTAGATGCAGCAGGAAATATTCAATGGCAGAATACTATTGGTGGAAATAGTGTTGATTATTTAACTTCTATACAACAAACCACTGATGGTGGGTATATTCTTGGAGGGTGGTCCAACTCCGGTGTTTCCGGTGATAAAACTGAAAATTCTCAAGGAGCTAATGATTACTGGGTTGTGAAATTGGATCCAATAGGTTATATTCAATGGCAAAATACAATTGGTGGTGGTAGTTATGATTATTTAACTTCTATACAACAAACCACAGATGGCGGATACATTCTTGGTGGAATGTCTCAGTCTGATGTTTCAGGCGATAAAACTGAAATTTGTCAAGGCGATTTTGATTACTGGGTGGTTAAATTAGATGCATCTGGAAACATTCAGTGGCAGAATACCATAGGAGGAAATAGTTGGGATGAATTGGAGTCTTTAGAACAAACCACAGATGGCGGTTATATACTAGGTGGATATTCTTATTCCGACATTTCAGGAGATAAAACTGAAAATTGTCAAGGAAACCATGACTACTGGGTGGTTAAATTAGATGCATCTGGAAATATTCAATGGCAAAATACAATTGGAGGTAATCTTGATGATTTACTATATTCCGTTCAACAGACATCAGATGGTGGCTATATTCTTGGTGGAGCTTCAGGGTCCGGTTTTTCTGGAGATAAAACTGAAAGTTCACAAGGATACTTTGACTACTGGGTGGTGAAGTTATATACAACAGGAAACATTCAGTGGCAGAATACTATTGGTGGTGGTAGTTTAGATCATTTAAATTCTATCCAACAAACTTCTGATGGTGGATATATTCTTGGAGGAGTTTCTATTTCTGACATTTCCGGGGATAAAACTGAAAATTCTCAAGGAGCTAATGATTACTGGGTGGTTAAATTAGATGCATCTGGAAATATTCAATGGCAAAATATCATTGGAGGAAATAGTGGTGATTATTTAACTTCTATACAACAAACCACAGATGGTAAATATATTCTTGGTGGATATTCAGAGTCTAATATTTCAGGAGATAAGACAGAAAGCTCACAAGGAAACTTTGATTACTGGGTGGTGAAGTTGACGGATAAATTTAATCTGATAAATGGTAAATTATTTGTAGATGCAAATAGCAATACTGTACAGGATGCAGGTGAAATAAGTTTCTCTAACAGAATAGTAACTGAACAAAATACAGGAAGATTTACTTTTTCTCAGCAAGATGGAAAATATACTATAGCTGTTTTTGATACAGGAAATTTTACAGTTTCTGGTGCACCATTAAATTACTACAACAGTGTTCCAATAGTGCATACTGCTTATTTTAATTCCATTCAACAGATTGATTCATTAAATGATTTTGCATTTCAACCCAATGGTGTTTTAAATGATGTCTGTATAAATCTTACACCACTTGGTAATTTTCGTTCAGGGCTTTTCGCTAATTATTATATCTCTTACATAAATAATGGCACTACAACACTTTCGCCAACTGTAATTTTCTTTCCTGATGCGAATGTTTCTTTTACAAGTGCTAATGTAACTCCTACTTCTGTTACAACCGATTCTGTCGTATGGAATATTGGCGCACTTGCACCTTTTCAGTCAGGAAGTATTGTTGTTACCGTAAATGTACACACGGGTTTGCCCATTGGTTCACTTATCAATTCAAGTGTAAGAATAGAACCTGTTGCCGGTGATGCTAATCCAGGCTGTAATTACAGTTCTTGGGAGGTTTTTACTACAGGTTCATTTGACCCCAATGATATTTTAGTAAGTAGAGATACTTTATTCACTACAGAAATTCCCAATCCACCCTATTTAGATTACATCATCCGTTTTCAAAACACAGGAAACGATACAGCATTTAACGTTAAAGTTTTAAATCCGTTAGATACAAATAAACTTCAGTTAAACACCTTAGAATATGTTGCATCATCGCATCCTGTAAACATGAATTTTATATATCATGAGCGCAACATGGAGTTTAAGTTTGATAATATTCTATTGCCCGATAGTAATGTAAACGAGCCGCTAAGTCATGGCTTTATTCATTACAGAATAAAACCAAAAACAAGTCTTATTTTAACTGACACCATTAAAAACACTGCTGCCATTTATTTTGATTTTAATGACCCTGTAATAACCAACACAGCAACAACGCATGTTGTACTACCAACAGGAATAGCATCATATCAAAGTGCAGAAAACATACAATTATTCCCAAATCCTGCTCAATCTGAATTAAATATTCAGCAAATAGCAGCAGTTGAAAAAATACAAGTAATAGACGTACTTGGAAAAATTGTGTTTGAAAAGAAAATCAAAAGCCAGCAAAATTTAAAGATAAACATCAGTCAATTTCAAAACGGAGTTTATTTTGTAAAGGCATACAGCGCACATGATGTGGTAGTCAAGAAGTTTGTTAAGAGGTAGGCGATTTTTGTATTGTTGATCAGCCATTGCTCAGCCGCGGTTGAGGGGATTTGAATATTATTGTCAGAAGTTCTTCAATTTTAAATCGGTGGCCACAATAATTTTTGAAGATAAGTAAAATAAATTTCTAAATCAGACAGCTTTTATTTATTCTCTTATTCTGATAAAAATATAAACCAAACTATTTTTTATCTCATTTGAATTACATACTTTTGATATAACCAAAAAAGTAAGTAACATGAGAAAACTGATTATATTACTCTTGATTTGTACAACTACCGCCCATGCCCAGGAAATTGAATGGCAAAATACTATTGGAGGAAGTGGTGTAGAATTTTTAAATTACACACAACAAACTTCAGATGGTGGCTATATTCTTGGGGGTCGTTCCAATTCCGGTGTTTCCGGTGATAAAACAGAACCTTCAAAAGGAGATTATGATTATTGGGTGGTAAAGTTAGACGCAACTGGAAATATTCAATGGCAAAACACCATTGGTGGAGATGATGCTGATTGGTTACAATCGGTTCAACAAACTACGGATAATGGATATATTCTTGGAGGATGGTCTAAGTCAAACATTTCAGCAGATAAAACAGAAAATTCACAAGGGGCTTCTGATTTTTGGGTGGTAAAGTTGGATTCAATAGGTAACATTCAATGGCAGAACACCATTGGTGGTGATTCTACCGATAATTTATATTCTTTACAACAAACTACCGATGGTGGTTACATTCTAGGAGGATTTTCTATATCTTCTATTTCAGGCGATAAAACTGAGTATTCGATAGGTGGTTCTGATTATTGGGTGGTAAAGTTAGATGCATCAGGAAACATTCAGTGGCAGAATACTATAGGGGGATACGAGAATGATAATTTATATTCTTTACAACAAACCACAGATGGTGGATATATTCTTGGCGGACGCTCTATGTCTAATGCTACAGGAGATAAAACAGAAAATTCACAAGGACTTGATGATTACTGGGTGGTAAAGATAGATGCAACTGGAAATATTCAATGGCAAAACACCATAGGAGGAAATAGCTGGGATGAATTAGAATCTATAGAACAAACCTCAGATGGCGGCTATATATTAGGTGGTTCTTCCGATTCTGACAATTCCGGTGATAAAACTGAAAATTCACAAGGAGATTTTGATTACTGGGTGGTTAAATTAGATGCAACCGGTAATTTACAATGGCAAAACACTATTGGGGGCGATAATTGGGACAAGTTGAAGTCTATTCAACAAACTACTGATGGTAGTTATATTTTTGGGGGGTATTCTTCTTCTAATATTTCCGGTGATAAAACTGAAAACTCACAAGGAAACTATGATTACTGGGTGATAAACATAGATTCAATAGGTAATATACTTTGGCAGAATACGATTGGAGGTCTTTATGCAGAAGCATTAAGCTCAATAAAACAAACTATTGATGGCGGATATATTATTGGAGGGCAATCTGTTTCTCCTATTTCAGGCGATAAAACAGAAGATTCACAAGGTAATAATGATTATTGGGTTATAAAATTGACAGATAAATATAATTTAATTGATGGCAAAATGTATGCGGATGTCAATAACAATACCATACAAGATGTTGGTGAATTGGGTGTATCTAACAAAATGGTTACTGAACAAAATACTGGAAGATTATCTTTCTCACAACAGAATGGAAAATATAGTTTATCGGTGTTAGATACAGGTGGTTTTTCTGTTTCTGCATCAACGATAAATTATTACAATAGTGTCCCATTAGTTCATACTGCTTATTTTAACAACATTAATCAAACTGATTCATTAAACGATTTTGCATTACAGCCTAATGGAGTTATTAACGATGTATGTATAAATCTTACACCAGTTTCTTTATTCCGCTCAGGTTTTGATGCAACTTACTATATCAGCTATATTAACAATGGTACTACAACACTTACGCCAACTGTAATTTTCTTTCCTGATGCGAATGTTTCTTTTACAAGTGCTAATGTAACTCCTACTTCTGTTACAACCGATTCTGTCGTATGGAATATTGGCGCACTTGCACCTTTTCAGTCAGGAAGTATTGTTGTTACCGTAAATGTACATACGGGTTTGCCCATTGGTTCACTTATCAATTCAAGTGTAAGAATAGAGCCTGTTGCCGGTGATGCTAATCCCGGTTGTAATTACAGTTCTTGGGAGGTTTTTACCATAGGTTCATTTGACCCCAATGATATTTTAGTAAGTAGAGATACTTTATTCACTACAGAAATTCCCAATCCACCCTATTTAGATTACATCATCCGTTTTCAAAACACCGGAAACGATACAGCATTTAATGTTAAAGTTTTAAATCCATTAGATACAAATAAACTTCAGTTAAACACCTTAGAATATGTTGCATCATCGCATCCTGTAAACATGAATTTTATTTATCATGAGCGCAACATGGAATTTAAGTTTGATAATATTCTATTGCCCGATAGTAATGTAAACGAGCCGTTAAGCCATGGCTTTATTCATTACAGAATAAAACCCAAAACAAGTCTGGTATTGAATGATAGCATACAAAACAATGCTGCCATTTATTTTGATTTTAATGACCCTGTAATAACCAACACAGCAACAACACATGTTGTACTACCAACAGGAATAGCATCATATCAGAGTGAAGAAAAGATACTACTGTACCCAAATCCTGCACAATCAGAATTAAATATTCAACTCACAACAGGAGTAGAAAAAATACAAGTAATAGACGTGCTTGGAAAAATTGTGTTTGAAAAGAAAACCAACAGCCAACAATATTTAAAGATAAACATCAGTCAATTTCAAAACGGAGTTTATTTTGTAAAAGCATACAGCACACAAGGTGTGGTGGTAAAGAAGTTTGTTAAGAGGTAAGAGAATAGTTGAATTACTGATCAGCCACGGCTCAGCTGAGGCTGAGGAGATTTGGTGAACTTTACAGGCAAAATTTCAGATTTGTTTTTGAAATGCAGTTGTCGTTTAATCTTCTTCTGATTTTAAGAAATTAAGATTTCTCTTTATCCCTTTGTATCCTGTTCGTTGCAGCGCAGAGTCTTTAAATATTTTTTTAAAAATTTCTTCTGTAAGTTCTGTCCATTCATGCTTTGTCATTTCTATCAATTCACTTTTAGGCTGCAGTTCCTGATGTTGATGTGGTTTTGCAAAACGGTTCCAAGGACATACATCCTGACAAATATCACAACCAAACATCCAGTTTTTAAATTGGTTTTGGAAAGATACAGGAATTTCGTTCTTCAATTCAATAGTAAGATATGAAATACATTTGCTGCCATCAACAACATGAGGCATTACAATTGCCTCTGTCGGGCAGGCATCAATACATTTTGTACAAGTGCCACAGTAATCTTTTATTGGAGCATCGGCATCAAGTTCAATATCAAGAATCAGTTCTGCAATAAAATACCAGGAACCTGATTGCGGATTTATGAGATTATTATTTTTTCCTATCCATCCCAATCCACTTTTACGCGCCCAGGCTCTGTCTAACACAGGTGCAGAGTCAACAAAAACACGTCCGTCAATTGCTCCTATATGCTGTCGCATAAGTTCAAGTAGTTGAAACAGTTTTTCTTTGATTACAAAATGATAATCTGTTCCATAAGCATATTTAGAAATTTGCGGTGCCTGTGGATTTTGCTTTTTTTCAGGATAGTAATTAAAAAGTAAGGAGATGACACTCCTAGCGCCTTCAACCAATTTTGTTGGGTCTAAACGCTTATCGAAATTGCGTTCCATGTACGACATGGTGCCATGCATGTTTGCTGTAAGCCATTGTTCGAGGCGTGGTGCTTCTTCTTCCAGAAAACCGGCTTTGGAAATGCCGCAATGTGAGAAGCCCAACTTTAATGCTTCGGCTTTGACCCATGCTGTTGTCTGGCTACGGTTCATTGTTTTTTAAGACTCAGAGTCGAACAATGTTCCCTTCTGCTTTAAAGACTTTTTACCAAGATGTTTAAAAGCTTTTTCTGTTGCTTCACGTCCGCGTGGTGTACGCATCAAAAAACCTTCCATAATTAAAAACGGCTCATACACTTCTTCAATAGTACCTGCTTCTTCGCCAACAGCAGTGGCAATAGTGTTCAATCCTACAGGTCCACCTTTAAATTTTTCGATAATGGCATTAAGAATCCTGTTGTCCATTTCGTCCAGACCGTCAATGTCAACATTGAGTGCCTGAAGTCCATAACGTGCAATTTCAATATTTACGGTTCCGTTACCTTTTATCTGTGCAAAATCACGAATGCGTCTCAACAGTGCATTAGCAATACGAGGAGTACCACGGCTTCTTCGGGCAATCTCAAAGGCCGCTTCTTCGTCAATAGCAGTTTTCAGAATAGATGCAGAGCGCATTACAATGTCTTGTAATAATCGTGCATCGTAATATTCAAGTCGCGAGTTGATACCAAACCGTGCACGCAATGGCGAAGTAAGCAATCCTGAACGTGTAGTGGCACCAATGAGTGTAAATGGATTTATTTTAAGCTGAACCGAACGTGCATGAGGTCCGCTTTCAATCATAATATCAATTTTATAATCTTCCATTGCAGAATAAAGATATTCTTCCACAATAGGGCTTAAGCGGTGAATCTCATCAATAAACAACACATCGTTAGCTTGCAGATTGGTGAGTAAGCCTGCAAGGTCGCCAGGTTTGTCAAGCACAGGACCTGAGGTAACTTTTATTTTTACATTAAGTTCGTTTGCTATAATGTTGGCTAATGTTGTTTTACCTAAGCCCGGAGGGCCATGCAGTAAAACATGATCAAGAGCTTCGCCACGCTGTACTGCTGCTTTTACAAATACAGTAAGATTTTCTGTTACCTTACGTTGTCCTGCAAAATCATCGAAGCTAAGCGGTCGTAATGCCCGTTCTATTTCCTTTTCGGCTGTGCTTAAATTTTCACTTGCCGGATCAAGATTTTTATTGATACTCATTACCACAAAAGTAAAATTTTTGGGAGACATAGAAAGCACATAAGTTACTTAAATCCTCAATGCACATTGTACTATACAATGTGTTCTGTCATTCTAAAGCAGATATATTTATTAGACATTTGAAACAAAATGGTAAAAAGATGAAGGGGAAATTGTGGAGGAAACAGAAAATTATTATTTTTAGACAACGTATTTTTATTGGAAAACGTCTTGATATTAATGTTGCTATGAAGCGTTTAATTGCTGTACATATTTTTATGCTGCTCTGTAGTGCAGGTCAGGCAAGTCATATTATGGGCGGTGATTTTACCTATACACTCATAGGAAGTGTACCACAGCAACAGAAAAAGGTTTACAAGATAAGCCTCAATTATTACCGTAACTGCGATACTTCTGCTGCACAATTTCAACCATATTATGATCTTTATATTTGTTATGATTCTTCTAATGCCAACTATAAACGAGCGTATGCACAAATTTCGCTGGATAAAATAAGCACACAGCCAATTGTTCCGCCTATATTAGACACTACTTGTTATTATAACAACAATTGGTGCGTAGAAAAAACATACTACGAAGCGACTGTTACGCTGTCAGAAGATACAACCTGGCACTTGTTTTTAAGTGATGGAGCAAGAAATGTTAGTATCAACAACCTGATTCAACCGGATAGCACAGGCATATTTTTTTATACAGTTATTCCGGCAGGCATCTCCAACTCTACACCACAGTTTTCAAATTCGCCTACACCTTTCATCTGTAATTTAGATACGATGCAGCTAAGTAATCTGGCATTTGACAGTGATGGAGATAGTTTGGTTTATAAAATTGTGCAGCCTTATGGATACATAGGTTTAAACAATTTAATGACCTATCAGGATATTAATTTTAACTTGTATTATTTGTTTCCTTTACCAACAGTCATTTACGGCCCGGGCTATAGTTACACTAGTCCTTTTGGTGCAGGAGGTCTCTGTAGTATAAATTCACAAACAGGATTGCTGACTATCTCTTCACCAAATCAGGGATTATATGTTTTGGCCATAGAAGTAGAAGAGTATAGGAATGGAACACTTCTTTCCAGAACAAGGCGCGACATGCAGGTAGTGGTTGCTGCTTGCTCCTATAATACGGCACCACAATTAACCTCACCTGTTGTTTTAAATTATCAGATAGATGAAGGAGATTCAATTTGCTTTCCCCTCACATTTACTGATGCAGAAAACAATATGATAAACATTTCGGCAACAGGTAATCTTTTCGGTACAGCACTCACCAATCCACCTGCACAGTTTGTTGTTAATCCAACTCCAAACAATAATACAGCTCAGTTTTGCTGGAAAACAATTTGCGGACAGGCAGCACCATTCCCCTATATGTTTACAGTAGAATCAACAGATAATGGTTGTCCTTCAAAAACCAACACCTATGTTTTTTCTATACGTGTAAAGACTATTCCTCACAACCAACTGCCTTCCATAAACCTGAGTATGTATCCTGATACACCTACCTGCACCGGTACAGCCTTTCAGTTTAATGCCTCCACACAATTTGCCGGAAATAACCCTACTTATCAATGGTATATTAACGGACAAGCACTATCTAATAATTATCCTAACTACACAACGAATCAACTTAACAATGGTGATAGTGTATCGGTGCAACTCATCAGCAATTCTATTTGTGTAATTGATTCCAGTGCAATTTCCAATACACAAGTTGCAACAGTGCTGCAACCGACAGTTGCTTCATTCATTACAAGCACGGTTTCGGTTAGTAGTATCAATGTGCTGCAACAATTTACAAACCAATCGGTGGGTAACACTTATAATTTCTGGAACTTTGGAGACAGTACACAATCTGCTGAAATAAATCCGCAACATGTTTATGAAAACAGTGGTGTTTATTTGGTACAACTCGTAACAGTTAGTGATGATGGTTGTCGTGATACAACAGAAGCACCGGTGGATATCAAAACAACAATGAGTTTTTTTATGCCCTCCTCATTTACACCTGACGATAATGGGTTGAATGATTTGTTTACTCCGATAGGAGCAGAAATGCCGGATTATACGCTTCAGATATTTAACCGTTGGGGACAATTACTTTATTCTGAAACTGGAAAACCGCAATGGAATGGTCGTTATAAAAATCAACTACTACCTTTAGGAATGTACATTTACTCCATTCGTATGCACAATCCAACAGATCCCATTATTAAAACCGGAACAGTAATGTTGTTGCGATGAAAATTATATTTTATTTGTTGGAATTCTATCTTATAAATTTTTAAATTTCCGATATTAATTCACCAACTGTATCTACTGGAGAAATAAGTATTTTACGTAATGAATTTATTTTACATGAAACCTTTACTACTTATACTTGCTTTTTAAGTTCTAAAAATTCTTTTTTGAACTTTTTAGCATAATCATATCCTACTTTGTAAATTTCATCAATCTTTCCGGTATCAAAGGTGTTAAATTTATTGATTTCATCAGGCTGAAGAAAAATATCACATTTGTGATTTTCTGCACTTTTAATATTTGAAGTGGCAATACGAATAATTCGTTGTATGATTTCTTTATAACCTAATTTACCTTCTAATTTATTAATCGGATTAATGTGAACACCAATACTCTTATTACATGTTGCGGTAATTTGTTCTACTGGAAAGTTATTCAACAACCCTCCATCACATAAATATCGGTCGTTATTATAGACAACAGGATGAAACACCAAAGGAAAGCAACAAGAAGATTTAACAGCAAAGGATAAACTACCCTGATTAAAAATCAACAACTCTGCATAAGTTAAATCTGTAACGGCAACATATAAAGGCATTTTCAATCTTTCAAAACTATCATGTGGAATATATTTCTTAATTACTTTTTCAAATATATCCGTATTGAACAAACCACCATTACCAATAGACAAATCAGAGAAAGTAAAGAATTTTTCACGCTTAGCTAGTTCTAATATTTCTAAAGGGGCATAACCTTCAGCCACAAAAGCTCCAATCAAAGAGCCTACACTCGTACCCGATACAGCATGAATAGGAATATCTAACTCTTTCAGATATTGCATAATCCCAATATGTGCAATCCCACGGAATCCTCCACCTGAGAAAGTAATTCCAATTTTATTGTTTACAATCATAATGGTTAACTCATAAAATTTATAGCAAATATAAAGCTATCCGATCAAAGTAATAAAATGTCAAAGTATGTAATAAGATGCATTCATTAGGGAATCTGTTTAGTGTACTTGCTTTACAATATTATATTTGTAAAAACAAAAATTCTTGAAACAAAAACAAATTAGTATGCAGAGTATTTACGAAAGTAAATTTTACAAGTATCTGTTTTATATTAATCAGCGGACACAACTATAGAATTTAAAATGTCATTTTGTTATTATGAAATGGATATTTATTACAGAAATTATTTATGTACTTATAGTTATACTGGTATGCTTACGAATTATTTGGGATACCGGGACCACTACTAAAGCTCTGGCATATCTTTTATTGGTAATCTTTGTGCCATTCATTGGAATATTCTTTTATTTTTCTTTTGGTATTAATTATAGGAAAAGGAAGATGTACAGTAAAAAAATATTTCAAGACGATGTGTTGGCTGAAAGGTTCAGGGAGCAAATTCTTCAATATTCAGAAAAAACATATAGAGAGAATATAGATATAGTTGAGAACAACAAAGAACTTGCCCGACTTCTGACCTATGATAGTTTAAGTGCTTTAACTTCAGGCAATGAAGTAAAATTATTGATTAATGGAGAGCAAAAATTTCCCGAAGTCCTTAATGCAATAGCATCAGCAAAACACCATATTCATATTGAATATTACATTTTCGAAAACGATAGTATTGGTAAGAGTGTTATAGAAGCTTTAATAGCTAAAGTTGGCGAAGGAATAACGGTGAGGTTTATTTATGATGACTTTGGAAGTCATGCATTAAATAGGAAAATACTGAAACGGATGAAAGATGGCGGAATCAATCTTTTTCCTTTTTCAAGAGTAAGATTATTTGCATTAGCCAATCGCCTTAACTACAGAAATCATCGAAAAATTATTGTAATAGATGGTAATATTGGATTTGTTGGCGGAATTAATATTAGTGAACGTTATATAAATTCAGAAGAGCAAGGTAAGAAATTGTATTGGCGCGACACACATCTGAGAATAGAAGGTGCAGGCACATACTATCTGCAATATCTTTTTTTATGTGATTGGAATTTCTGTGCACAGTCACAATTGCAACCTTCAAGAGAATTTTTTCCATCACCAACTTTATTGAATAACAAAGGGAATAAAATTGTTCAGATTGCAGCAAGTGGACCGGATTCTGAGCGACCCACAATTTTATTTTCATTACTACAGGCTATCAGTCTGGCCTCAAAAGAAATATTAATTACAACACCTTATTTTATTCCGGGAGAAAGTATTTTGGATGCTTTGATGGTAGCTGCTCTTGGTGGAGTGAGTGTTAAAATTCTTGTTCCCGGTATTTCTGATTCAAGAATAGTAAATGCAGCTGCATTTTCATATTACGATAGTCTTTTAAATGCAGGTGCAGAAATTTATTTGTACCAGAAAGGCTTTATTCACTCTAAAACATTGGTTGCTGATGATAAAATTGCAATGGTTGGAACAGCAAATATGGATCATCGTAGTTTTGACCTCAATTTTGAAGTCAATGCTATTGTATATGACGAAACATTTGCGAAAGAACTAAAACGTGAATTTTATAAAGATTTAAAAGATGCTGAAAGTATAGATGTGAAAGCGTGGAACAACCGCCCTATTATTAAACAATTGGGAGAAAAATGCGCACGGTTAATTTCTCCAATGTTATAATCATTAAAAAGCAAAGGCACTATAAAGTTTTTAACCCTTTTGGAGATAAAATACCAAACAGAAACATTTTATTTAGTTCTTCACCCCAATGTAAAGATTTGCTAAGCATTTGTTGTTTCATTAAACTCCATAGTTGCAGGAAGTGCAACTGTACGACAACATCGGGCTCAATGTCGGAACGATAATATCCTTGCGACATACCTTTTTTAATATTATTTATAAAAGTCTGTTGAATATTTTTTGTGAAATTTAGTATCAGTTGATATGCTTCCGGTTTTATTGTTTTTAGTGAATCAATAAAGGGAAGAGAAATTTCTTGCGAAGCATTTATTGTAAATAAAAGAAGGTTTGTCAGCTCCTGTACAACGTCTTTGTTATTTTGCAAGATTGATTTAATCTCGTTTTCAAATATATGAACCTGTTGTTGTGTAACAGTTTTTACCAAACCTTCTTTATCAAAACATTTATATAGTGTTTTTTTGGAAATGCCACATGCATTTGCAATATCATCCATACTTACTGACTTTATATCTACCTTCATGAACAAATGACGCGCTCTATTGACAATTATATTTTCAACTGCTTTATCGTTTGAATTAAATGGAGTGCATTCAGCGTTCATGAATGTTTATGCTTAAATTACATGAGATATTGAATGGTTATCTGCTGTATTTGTATTTTCAGCATGCATGAGTTCGCGTACTATTTTTTTCTTATTCAAATCGCCCCAACCAAAACGAGCAGAAACGCTATCCATAATTTTATAAATAACCGGAACAACTATTAATGTCAGGAACATGGATGAAATTAACCCTCCGATAATTACCCAGGCCAAACCATGTTTGATAGCGGCTACACCACCTGATGCCAATGCAATAGGAAGCATACCAATTACCATAGCAATGGTTGTCATTAAAATTGGGCGGAGACGTGCATTGTTGGCATGTACCAAAGCTTCGTCTGTAGATTCTCCTTTTTCTTTCATTTGGTTAGCAAAGTCAACCAGCATGATGGCGTTTTTTGCCACTAAACCAATCAACATGATAACTCCCAGAATACTGAAAATATTGAGTGTGTTATTAGTGAGTGCTAAAGCGAGCAATGCACCAATCAGAGAAAGCGGAATAGAGAACAATACAACAAACGGACGCACATAATCATCATACAAAGCAACCATAATCAGATACATGATAATAATAGAAAGTAATAATGCCAAACCTAATGTACCAAATGCATTTCCCTGATTTTCGGCATCGCCACCAAAGATGTAATTGACACCGGCAGGCTTATCCAATTTTTTCAGACTTTCGGTAAAATCAGTGGTTACAGAACCAGCAGGTCTGCCTATTACTTGTGCCTGTACATTTACTGATGCAAGCTTATCTCTGCGCTCCAATACAGTAGGTCCCGAAGTTTCAGATATAGTAGCAAATTCTGACAATCGAATGTTCTGACCTTTATTGTTTACAAACATAATGTTGCGCACATCATCAGCATTTTTTCGGTTGAAGTTATCGTAGCGCAGGTTAATATCATATTCGTATTCTCCTTCGCGGAATTTAAGTTTACTATCCTGATCGGTACCACTAAAAGCTGTTTGCATTGTGCCGCCTACAACATCCATATTCACACCCAGTAGAGCCATCTTATCACGATCAAGTGTTACTCGCACCTCGGGGTTACCATCTTCTGCAGATAATTTTGGGTCAGACACACCATCAATTTTTTGTAATGCAAGTAATGCTTTTTTAGCAAAAGCCATAGCGCTATCTTGCTCGGTTCCGGTAACAACCAAATCAATAGAAGCACGTTCGGCAGTACCCATGATGCTTACGGGAGAAGTTGTTATTTTAGCTCCGGCTAATTGTGCAGCTAATTCCTTTTTGATTTTTGCAGCATACATGCTTGAAGGCTCGCTTCGCAGATTTTCATCAATCATAGTCACTGTAATTTCTGATTTGTAAGGTGTAGATGATGAAGTGCCAAATCCTCCATCGCTGCTTTTTCCTACTGTTGTGGTTAATGACTTTACCAAATCCTGTTTAGCTAAGTAATTTTCAGCACGCATAGTCATTTGATTGGTTACTTCCAAAGCAACATCTTTAGGCATTTCAATGGTTACAATAAACTGTCCGCGATCTCCTTTAGGTATAAACTCTCCACCAATAAACCCTTTTGCAAGCAACATAAAAGATGCAACCAGCAATACAATTGTACCAATAAGTACATAGCGCTTATGACCAAGCGACCAACGTAATATGCCGGTAATCCATTCTGTAAACTTATCTATTTGACGTTCGAACCACAGAATAAATTTTTGGAACATGTTTTTACCTGTCAGATGTTCGAGTTTTCCAAAGCGTGATGACAACCAAGGAACAACAGTAAACGACACCAACAAACTTAACAGTGTTGAAATTACTACTGTTATACAAAATTGACGCAATATCATTGACACTAAACTATTGGTTAGTGATATTGGAAGAAATACTACTACAATTACTAATGTGATGGAGGTAACAGTAAGACCAATTTCTTTTACACCATCAAAAGCAGCACGAACTTTATTTTTACCCATTTCCATATGGCGGTAAATATTCTCCAACACCACAATTGCATCATCAACAAGAATACCCACCACCAAGGAAAGGGCAAGCAAAGACATGAGGTTAAGTGAATAACCCATTACATACATACCGGCAAATGTTATTATCAATGACAGCGGAATGGAAATCATTACAATCAGCGAGTTTCGTATGCTGTGCAAGAACAACAACATTACAACCGCTACCAGAATAATGGCAATAAATAAATCGAATACAACATCGTTGGCCGATTCCAGAGTGAACTCTGATGAATCAGATGCTACGAACATTTTTAAATTGTTACTTGCATATTCTTTCTCAATTCCGGCAATTTGATTGTGTACTTCTTTACTAACGGTTACAGCATTAGCATCAGATTGTTTGGTAATTTGTACTACGATTGTTTCTTTCTGATCCTGACGTGCCAATTTATTTACATCTTTTTGTCCATCGCGTACATCTGCAACATCTTTCAAGCGTACTTGCGAACCATCATCACTAGTTTTAATTACCAGATTGCGCAACATATCCACATCGGCATATTTTCCGGAAAGGCGTATGGCTATCAGATTGTCGGTGGTTTGAATTTTGCCTGTGGGATAATCAACGTTGGCATTGGTAATAGTTTGTCGTAATTGTAACAACGATAGTTTTTGTGCATTAAGTTTACCGGCATCTACATTGATTTGAAATTCACGCTCAGTGCCACCAATCATTTGTACTTGTGCTACACCCGGTAGTCGTGAAAGACGAGGTGCCAGCCGTTGATCTAAAAGATCAAAGAATTCACGCGAATCCATATCGGCAGTTACTGACAATGTGATAATAGGTAGATCATCAACAGAAACTTTACTGAGTGTTGGTGTTTTAGCATCACTTGGCAAATCCGACAACATTGCATTTATTTTACGTTGTGCATCTTCCAAACTTCTGTTGGCATCTGCTCCTACATTCATTTCAACTGTAACTATAGAAACTCCTTCCATAGAGCGTGATGTAAGTTTCTTTATGTTCTCCATAGAAGATACTGCATCTTCAATTTTCTTTGTTACAGTATTCTGAACCTCATCAGGACCGGCACCCGGATATACCGTGCTGATGGTTACCATTGAAGTACTAAATTTAGGCAATAACTCATAATTGAGAGAGCTATAACTGATAAGACCCAGTATGCCTAATATTGTAAAAACGACCACAACCATTGTAGGTCTGTTTATTGATATCTCTGTAATTTTCATTTATTCGATTTTTAAATGTTAGCTTTTAAAACAGAACTTATTTTACAATAGAAATTTGTTTGCCATCTACCAGATTAATTTGTCCTGTAACAATTACCTGATCTCCTTCTTTTAGTCCTTCACGAATTTCAACCATATTTCCGTGAACATTTCCGGCAACTACTTTTTGCAATTTTGCTTTGCCATTATCATTAATAAAAATTAAGTTACTGTTAATACCACCTTGAAATGCAGAGCGCGGTATCATTAAAGATGCATTTTTTATTTCAGGCTTAAAATGTGCTGTACCATACATGCCGGCTTTTAGTGCTTTGCCTGCTATGTTATTAATTTCTACCTCAACAGGGTAATTCAATGAAGCATCACTTTTAGCAGCAATGAAAGTGATTACACCTTGATATGTTACTTCAGGATATACCGATGCAGTTACTTCTACTTTATCACCAGTGTGCAATTGAATAATCTGATATTCATTTACATTAACAGTGAGTTTTAATTTTGCATCATCAACAATTTCAACAATCTTATTGCCGGAAGCCAGATAAGTTCCAACCTCTACATAACGGGTATTAATAATTCCATTTACAGGAGCTTTCACTACAGAGTTATAAAGATTTTTATTTGCCTGAACATTTTTTGCTTGTGCACTTTCTAATTCCAAACGGGCATCATCAACTTGTTTCTGTGTTACGCCTCCTGTTTTATATGCTTGCTCATAACGATTTAAGTTTAATCTCAACTGCTCCAACCGTGCTTTTGCTTCTGTTTGATTTGCATTCAGAATTTCATTTTCAATTTTTGCAATAGCCTGTCCGGCTTTCACTACACTTCCTTCTTTTACATATAACTCACTAACCCTACCTGCAATTTCTGCTGTTAACTCAATTTGATTTACGGCTTCAAAATTTCCGTTCTCGTCAAATGACAAATCAACGTTAGATGATTTAACTGCTAAAATTTGTACAGGAACGGCTCCACTTGAGCTTTCACGCACCACTTCAATGCGTGCTGCATCTGATTTTTTGTTTGCATTTAGTTTCCAAACAATAAGGGCAAGTGCCACTATTAATGTACCTCCGTATATAAATACCTTTTTCATAATTTATTATTCTTTATTTTAATTGACTTTAGTTGATAAGATTGAGAATTGTACCGTTTGAACGCATAAGCTCAAGCTCGGCAAGTTTATAGTTTATTATGCTTTTTGTATAAATATTTTTAGCTTCCAGAAAAGAAGTTTGTGAATCGAGTAGGTCTGTTAGTGAACTTAAACCTAAAGTATAGTTGCTTCTGTTAGATTCATAAACAGTTTCAGATAGTTTCACATTTTCTTGTTGTGCACGAGCAGTTGTCAATGTATTTTCCATTTGAATGCGTGCACTTTCATTTTTAGCTTCAAGAGTTATTGCTGTTGCCTGTCTTTGTTTCTCGAGTTGATGAATTTTAATATTGTTCTGTGCAACTTTTGAAGAACGACTAAAACCGCTGAATAATGGTATTGATAAACGCACTCCAACACTACCCATACCATAGCTAATGGCAGGGTCAGTTCCTTTATATAAGTCAGAAAATTTATCGCTGGCCATATTATAGTTGTAGTTTGCAAAGGCATTTAGTTTTGGATAGTTGGCTGCACGTGTTGCATTACGTTCAAGAGTACTCAATTTTATTTGCGTGTCTAATAGCTTCAGATCTGTGCTGGCATCAGGATTATATTGTTGTTGTTGCAATGCAACCTGTAGCGATGTTTCATCTATTTTCATACTATCTAATAGTATAGAGGTGTTGTATGGCAGACCTAAAGTTACCTTAAGTTGATTTGTTTTTACATCAACATCGTTTTGTGCTTGCGTTAATTTTGATTGCGCATTGATGAGATTTACTTTTAGCCGATCAACATCTACTTTACGAAGTAAACCATTATTATACTTTCCTTCGGATGCCTGAACAAGTTGTTGCATAATTTCAATTGTATAATGTTGTAGTTTAACCTCCTCCATGCTACTAAGAATCTGATAATACTGCTGAGCAATATCATTGACAACTTGTTCCTGCGTTTGTTGAGTATTTACACGTGCATAAACCCGGCCGGCTTTGGCTGCCTTTAAACCCTGAAGTGCTGCTACGTCAAAAAGTGCTTGTGTAGCCTCCACACCTAAGGCAGAGCTATAATTTGTTCCGGCTTCAATTTTTCTGGATCCTTCACCTGTACCACCACCTAATCCTGCCGGTAGTACAAGAACTTGTCTTTTGTAGTTGTTTGTTATATTACCTGTTCCGTTTACCTGAGGAAGTGTCAGGCCACGAGTTTCTACTATTTGTTTCTCAACAATGGCTTCATCCAATTTGCTTAATTGTATATTATAGTTCTGCTCTAATCCAATTTGTATTAAATCTTTTAAATTTAATGATTTGGTTTGTGCCATAACTTGTGTTGAAAAAAGCATAATTGCTATTGCAAGTGCATTGTTTTTAATACTTAGCTTCATGTTTATTTGATTTTTGCAATTTATTTGAGTGTCTTTGAATACGGGGTCAAAAGTGCATGTATTTTAATGTATATAGGTATCTAAATTGACTTAAACCGCTAAAATAGCCGCTGAAACGACTTAGTAGGAAACTGAAATTTTTATGCTTAAAAACCTGTTAAATAATGGATGGATAAACTTGAAATCGTTTCGGTAAGGTAATTGGCAGTTTCAGTTTTATATTTAGCATGTTGGGTCGGTAAAGGCAATCAATATTCGCGGTAATTTATTTGTTTTGCTGAACAATTACGCATTCTTCTAATGAATAAGATAGAACATAGAAAATGATTACCTCAAAAACAAAATGGATTGAATTTATTAATAAGTACTATAAATACTTTTTAATTCCAATTGTTTTTTTTACCCATAAATTATTGTTTTTTTTAACCGATCCTTATGCACAACCTATTCGTAAACTTACATTTCAGGAAAGTTTTATTCAAAATTTAGGGCTGCTATTTTTTTCATTCATTCTGGTTTATGGTAGTGTTAGAAATGTTAACAGACTAAACAAGCGATTACCATGGGCTGCATCACCAATACTTCGTTTAATAGCTCAAGTTTTTGTGCAACTCATGTTGTCAACAATATGGATATTTATTTATCAGTTTGTTGTTGTTAAGATGTTATTTGATGTAAATATTTTTTCTCTCATAACATCACCTGATCTTACACCGGGAATACGGTTTGTTATCTGGCGCTTCTTTTTCACATCAGCATTGGTATCATTGTTTGTAAGCCTGATTATTACAGGTCGTAATTTTCGAATGGAAACTGCTGAGATGAAAATTCAGGCAGCGCAGCTTAAACAAATAGCAGCACAAGCCGAATTACAGGCATTAAAACTTCAACTTGACCCACATTTTGTGTTTAATAATTTCAGCACAGTATCAGCTTTAATTGAAGAAGATAAAGCACTGGCACAATCTTTTGTCGAAAATCTGTCACGTGTGTATCGTTATATGGTTCAAAACATACATAGCGATACAATTACTTTGCAAAGGGAAGTTAAGTTTATAGAATCCTATATTTATTTAATCAGCATCCGTCATGGTGACAATGTGCGTATAAAAGTTAATATCCCCGAAGAATTTCTTCAGAAAAGAATTCCGCCTATAACTTTGCAACTCCTCATCGAAAATGCAATCAAACACAATATTGCTTCACATACAAAACCATTGAACATAAATATCGGTGTAGCAGATGATATGTTACGCGTAAGTAATAATTTACAAAGATTTTCAAATCCCTCACAAATTTCAACACGTATTGGTATTGAAAATATCAAATCACGCTATAGAATTGTGTCAGGAAAAGAACCGGTTGTTATTGAAACTGCCGATGATTTTATAGTTGAACTCCCATTATTGGATTAAAATAGTTGTATCATGAAATTTTTAATTGTTGAAGACGAAAAACCAAATGCTAACCGACTGAAGAAAATTGTTGAGCAGTTGGATAGCTCATTTCAGGTTGTAGATATTATTGACTCCGTAGCAGGAGCAGTGGACTGGTTTAATAAAAATCCACATCCGGATATTGTATTAATGGATATTAGATTGGCGGATGGATTGAGTTTTGATATTTTCAGTCAGGTAAAGATTAGCAGTGCAGTAATTTTTACTACTGCTTATGATGAATATGCTTTGCAGGCTTTTAAAGTAAATGGGGTTGATTATTTACTAAAGCCAATTGAAATTGAAGAATTGGATGCTGCAATATCAAAAGTAAAGCAGAATCATATCAGCGCATCAAATAATCCTTATCTTGATGAATTAATTGGATATATAAAACAAAAAGAAGTGCAGTACAGAAGCCGATTTTTGTTTCCATATAAAGATGGCTATAAAACAATTAATGTATCTGATATAGATTTGATTTATTCTGAAGACAAGAATACTCATTTAATTTTACAAAATGGATCTGTACAAATAGCTAATCAGACTTTAGAGGAGATGGAAGAGCAATTAGATCCTGCTGTTTTTTTTCGGGCAAACAGGCAATACATTATTAATATAAACAGTATTGAAAGTATCCACAATCACTTTAATGGCAAACTAAAAGTTGTTGTGAGAAAACTTCCACAACACGATATATTAATCAGTAAAGAAAAAGCACCTTTATTTAAACAGTGGCTCGATAGCTGAGCAACTTTATTGCTGAAAAACTCGTAAATTTTTCTCTTAGCGGCCTTAGCGTGTTTTTTTCTTTGTGTTTTAGCGAGAGACTTTTTTTATTTCACGCAAAGTACGCAAAGGAGTATTTGTAGCAAGTGTAGTTTTTTTTTCACGCAAAGTAGGTAAAGTTGTTTTCCTTAGCGGTCTTAGCGTGTTTTATTTCTTTGCGTCTTAGCGAGAGACTTTTTTTATTTCACGCAAATTAGGCAAAGTTGTTTTTCTTAGTGGCCTTAGCGTGTTTTATTTCTTTGTGCCTTGGCGAGAAACTTTTTTTTCATGCAAAGAACGCAAAGGAGTATTTGTAGCAAGTGTAGTTTTCTTTTCACGCAAAGCTCGCAAAGGTGTTTTTTTCTTAGTGGCCTTAGCGTGTTTTATTTCTTTGCGTCTTAGCGAGAGACTTTTTTTATTTCACGCAAAGTAGGCAAAGTTGTTTTCCTTAGCGGTCTTAGCGTGTTTTATTTCTTTGCGTCTTGGCGAGAGACTTTTTTTATTTCACGTAAAGTACGCAAAGGGGTATTTGTAGCAAGTGTAGTTTTTTTTTCACGCAAAGATCGCAAAGGGCGAATTCTCTTAGCGTGTTCAGTTTCTTTATGTCTTAGCGAGAGAATTTCTTTTAATGCAAAGAATACCTTAGCTACTCATATTATACTACCTTTTTGAGTTAACAGTAGCATTTTAATAAGTTGTCAATAAACATCTATGAGGCATAACACCACTCTTTATTTTTGTAAGACAAAAGAAAATTATGTTGAAACGATTTGTTTGTATAACAATATCACTATTGGCTTTTATTATTGTGAACGCACAGGATAATAAGACTGAAAAGAAAGACAGTATTGAACATCGTATATTACTCATTCCCTACGACCCACGATTTTATTTGTCAGATGCTGATAAAGACATTGCAGAAGAAACCCGAAAAGACCCTAAAACAATCCGTAATTATTTTCACAATCGCAGCGAATGGTTTACCTCGCGCGAACTAAAAAGACATTATCCTACTATTTCACTTTTACAAAACGATACGGTGCCTGCCTATATTCAGTCAGCAGGTGATATATTCAGCCAAACAGCATTTGACTATGCTACACCTGTGACACGATCACCCGAAAGTATGATGAATGCAACATCAGATAAAACACTGACCGATTCGCGTACAGCAACCAATTATCTGAATACAGATGTACACAACCGCTACATGAAAGCCGATATTCAGAATAAAAAAGTATTAGCCGATTTGAGCGAGCGATTTAATACAGATATTTTTGTTTTTCTTACTCAATTTGAGATTAAAACCAATTATAAAAACTGCTTAGATATTGCCAATAAAATATATGAGCGAGAAATCAGACTTCATTTTACCATCTATGATAAAACCGGAAAGCTAATCAATGGAAACTATGCCATTGCAGTTATTCCATCAAACGTAAATCAGATGGACGAAATTATTTTAAAGTGTTTTCCTCTGTTGGCAAAGGGGATTGCAGCATCATTATGAGGTAAAAATTTAATTATTTGTTACCCGGATGCTATCTTTTCCTACCTTTAGTTTACATTCGCAACTTCAATTTATTCAAACATGAGAAAACTTTTAACACTAAGCGCATTATTTGTAATTCTGTCAGGGACACAATCGTTGGCAAGTAGTTTTTGGACTGCTAAGTCAGAAACTCAAGAAATGTTATCAGGCAAACGTCAGATTGTTCCTGATAAATACAAGGTTTATACTCTTGATGTACAAGGGCTGAAAAACCAACTGCTCAATGCGCCAATGGAATTTACCATGGCAGCAAAACAATCACCGGTTGTGATTACATTACCTATGCCCGATGGTAGTTGGAATAGTTTTTCTATGGTAGAGTCGCCTGTTATGCAACCCAAACTGGCAGCTAAATATCCATTTATTAAAACATACTCAGGCAGCGGTATAAACAATCAACCTTCATGGGTTCGTATAGATTTTACACAATGGGGATTTCATGCATTGATAAGAACAGCGGAGAACGATATTTATATTGACCCTTATTCCATGCAAACTACCTCTGATTATTTAGTTTACTTCAGAAAAGATTTTACAAAGTCGCAGAGCAGTATGGTTTGTGAGTTTGACGACTTACAACAAGGTCAAAGTGCAAATAAGACCTTAACAAACTCAATGCCTTCAGTGAATCGTTCTATAGGTACAAATCTGCGTACCTATCGTTTGGCATTAGCCTGCACCGGTGAGTATGCTGCATACTATGGTGGAACAAAAGCAGGAGCGTTGTCAGGGATGGTTACATCTGTAAATCGTGTGACAGGTGTTTATGAATCGGAAGTAGATGTAAGACTTAATTTAATTGCTAACACTGATACTTTAATTTTTCTTAATGCCAACACCGACCCTTATACCAATAACAGTGGCGGAACCATGCTGGGAGAAAATCAATCAGTCGTAAACTTTTTTATTGGTACTCCCAATTACGATATTGGTCACGTTTTTAGTACCGGTGGTGGAGGTATTGCCTACTTAGGTTGTATCTGTAAAACTGCAGATAAGGCAAAAGGTGTAACTGGATCTGCTGCACCAATCAATGACCCGTTTGATATTGATTATGTAGCTCATGAAATGGGGCATCAGTTTGGAGGCAATCACACTTTTAACAGCGTAACAGGAAGTTGTCAGGGTAACCGCGAAGCCGGTGCAGCTTATGAGCCCGGTAGTGGTGTAACCATTATGGGTTATGCAGGAATTTGTGGCTCTGATGATTTGGCTGCACACAGTATAGCTTATTTTCATACAAAAAGTTTTGATGAAATAGTTGATTATTCAACCTTGTCAACTGGCAACTCTTGTCCTGTAAATACCATCACGTTTAACAATGCACCTACTGTTAGTGGCGGAGGCATATTTAATGTTCCTGTAGGCACAGCATTTAAATTAAATGGCTATGGCAGCGACCCTGATGGTGATTCTATAACTTTCAGTTGGGAGCAGTTTGACTTAGGCCCTGCGGGAGCATGGAGTTTGCCAACAGGTAATGCACCTATGTATCGCAGTTATGCTCCTTCAACTTCTGCACTTCGTCTTTTTCCAAAATTGTCTGTATTGCTCAATCAGGTAAATGCTAAAGGTGAGTTGATAACATCTTATGCACGCTCATTACATTTCAGACTTACTGCAAGAGATAACAAACCCAATGGTGGTGGCGTAACTTATAACGATACAGTTACAACAGTAAATGTTGTTCAGACTTCTGCACCTTTTGCAATTACTTATCCAAATGTAACGGGTATATCATGGCCCGCATTAAGTACACAAACAATTACATGGGAAGTGGGTGGCACCGATGCTGCACCATTTAACGAACAGTTTGTAAACATTTACCTTTCGATAAATAACGGAACAACATTCCCCATAACAATTGCAACTAATGTTGCTAACAATGGCAGCTATACTTTTACTGTTCCAAATAACCCATCAAATATTTGCAGAATGTGGGTTGAAGGTGCCAGCACAGGTTCTATATTTTTTGATATTAACAACAAAGTATTTACCATTACAGCACCTGTTGGAATTAATGAAGTCAATAGCCTTAGTCAGCTTACTACCTATCCAAATCCAGCAGACAATGAGCTGTTGGTTTATTTAGGCAACAATTATCATGGTCAGCTAAACATAAGTCTTTATAGTGTTAACGGACAGCTTGTGTTGTCACAAACTATAGCAGCTAAAAATGCTACAGCACAGGTAGCTTTGAATGTAGAGCAACTCCCCGCAGGTTTATATTTTCTGAAAGCAGAAACAGAAAACGGGACAGCAGAGCGTAAAGTGATGATAAAATAATATCCCGATAATTCATGAAAGGGTTGTTGAATAAACAGCCCTTTTTTTATGTTTTAATTTTCGGTTTAAATAAAGTTCAAATTAACTACTTTCGCATATCACATAAAACAAAAAAGGTGAAGCCATTTTTCAAAGCCGTATTCACGCTCTTATTTACTTTTATAATTCTACATTCTGCTGATGCACAGTTTTATCAGGGCTCGCAGATGTCGTTTGGCAAAAACAGAGTACAATACACAGATTTTTACTGGACATTTTTCAGATTTAAAAATTACGATGTTTATAATTACGTAGGCGGAAAAGAATTAGCCACCTATGTTGCTGAACAAGCACAGAATGAAATGGATGTTATGGAACGCACTTTGGATTATCGGAGTTCGTCACGATTTCAGATTGTAATATTTAATAAACTCAGTGACCTCAAACAAACCAATATTGGCCTTGAATTAGATGATCAGGCTTACAATATTGGAGGAATGACAAAAGTAATAGGCAACAAAGTGCTTATTTATTTTGATGGCAATCATCAGCATTTACAAGAACAGATTCGTGCCGGCATGGCAAGAGCCTTACTTGAACAATTGTTTTATGGAGGAAACATCAGAGAACGATTACAAGCTTCTATTCTTCTTAATCTTCCACAGTGGTACACACAAGGCTTGGTAACCTATCTTTCAAAAGGATGGACACCTGAAGATGATAACAAGCTGCGTGATTACATCATGACAGAAAAAAAACCGGTCTTAAATAAACTCATTGAGCGTGATGAAGTTTTTGCAGGTCAGTCGCTTTGGCATTACATTATTACAACTTATGGAGAAACTTCATTAAGTAATTTGGTTTATATGACACGCATTAACCGCAGTCTCGAAAGCGGTTTTGTTTTTGTGCTTGGTGTACGTTTAAAACAACTTTCTGCCGACTGGTTAAGTTATCACACAAAAAAATATCAGGAGTTTGAAAAGAATAAATTTCCAATTGCAGCAACACCATTAAAAGTTAAAGAAAAGAATAAAATAATTTATCAGGTAAAGACAGATCCTTTTGGAAACAGAGTAAGTTATGTTACTAACAAACGAGGCCGCTATAAAGTTAAAATTACGGATGTAAAAACCGGTAAACGTACTTGTGCTGATAAAGGCGGATATGTTTCACTTACTACGGAAAACGACCGATCATTTCCCATTACAGCATGGCATCCGTCAGGTAAAATATTAGCTATCGTTAAAGAGCAAAAAGGAAATATTATTCTGAATTTGTTTAACACAGAAACAAAGAAGTCTGACTTTTCAGAGATAATGAGCTTTTCAAAAATTCTCAACATGACCTATTCTCCTGATGGGTCAAAACTATTGATGTCTGCAGTGCAGAAAGGGCAAAGCGATATTTATGTATTTAATGTGCGCGGACGAAATTTCGATCAGATTACAAACGATGTGTATGATGACTTATATCCACAATATGATATTACAGGCAACAAAATAATTTTTTCTTCAAACAGAAGCAATGATACCTTAGGTGTTGATGTTAAGCAAAATACGCCACAGAACAATTTTGATCTTTTTATGGCAGACCTCTACAATAGAGAAGGAAATTTATTGCGCATAACCCATTCACCGGAGAATGAAACCTTCCCTGTTATGAGTGATTCGCTTCGGATTTCTTATCTGTCAGATAAAAACGGTGTCATCAATAGATTTGTATCGGAGATGGATAGCACCATAAGTTTTATTGATACAACAGAGCATTACAGATATTTTTTCAGACATTATGCTTTAACCAATAGCAACAGAAATATTCTTGAACAGGATTTTTCGGCAAGAAAAAATAAGTTTACAGAACTAGCAGTGAACAATGGCCGTTACAGAATTTACTTGAAAGACAATATGCCTTTTGATAAATCAAAGACATTTGATTTGAGTTATATAGCACAACCTGTTTTTCAACCGAAACAAGAGAATAAACCAAAGGTTGCTGAAACACCCACTCGTGTTGTTACTATTGAGCCATCGCAGAAGAAAGACAGCGCTGCTATAGATGTAGGCAATTATGTTTTTCAAAGTGAATTCAAATCAAAGAAGAAGAAAGAAGAACCAATAGAAAATAAATCTGTTGCTACAGATACTACCAAAATTGTGCAGGAACAAGTAAAGTTGCAACCTGATAGTAATGATGTAAAATCTACTCCCGACTCTGCAATTTTCCGAATGCCAAAGCAACGTAACTACGATATTTCATTTTCATCAGACTATATTCTCACACAGCTCGACAACAGTTTATTCAACACTACCTATCAGCCTTACACAGGTGGTGCTGTTTATTTTGATCCGGGTATGAATGCATTGTTCAAAATCGGTATGAGCGATTTGATGAACGATTACAAAATCAGTGGAGCGTTTCGCATTGGCTTCGATTTCAACAGCAATGAATATATGCTGATGATTGAATCTTTGAAAAAAAGAATTGATAAGCAGATACTTTTTTCACGTCAATCTAAATTATTTTCTGTTTCAGACCTTGATGTGTTACGTACACATACCTATAATTTAAAATATTCAGGTAAGTATCCTTTCAGCGAAATTTCTGCAGTTAAAGGAACGATTGATGCACGAATGGATAAGACTATTTATGTTGCGACAGAGAAGGCACAATTAGAGAAAAGCGATATAACAAATTATTGGGCAAGCATTAAAGGAGAATATATTTTTGATAACACTATCAATAAAGCATTGAATCTTTATAATGGTACACGATTCAAAATTTTTGCTGAAGTGTTTCGTAAAATCAATAAGCCCGAAAAAATGGTTTACATCATTGGTGCAGATTTTCGTCACTATATTAAAGTACACAGACAAATTATCTGGGCCAACCGTTTATCGGCAAGTACATCATTAGGTAAGCAAAAATTAATTTATTATTTGGGTTCACAGGATAATGTTATTGTTCCGGGAAATAATTTTAATAATGAAATTAGTGTTGACAAAAACGAAGAATATGTTTTTCAGACATTAGCTTCGCCTATGCGTGGTTTTAAACAGAATATCCGAAATGGTAGCAGTTTTGCATTGTTCAATTCTGAATTGCGTATTCCGGTATTTCAATATTTGCTCAACAGACCAATTCGTTCTGATTTGATTCGTAATTTTCAGGCAGTAGTATTTTTCGATGCGGGTACTGCATGGTCGGGCACATCACCATTTTCTGATAAGAACGGATTGAATGAAGAAGTAATTGGGGGCGGAGGCAGCAATCCCGTAACCGTTACTGTGATTAAACAAATTCAACCTGTAGTTGGTGCTTATGGCTTTGGATTTCGTAGTAGAATATTCGGTTATTTTATTCGTGCCGACTGGGGTTTTGGAATTGACGATCGTCAGGTGCAGAAACCACTATTTAATCTTGCACTTGGACTCGATTTCTGATTATCGCAAAACAAATGTACGATAGCTGTCTAATTTTATCAGAATAAATAAGAGGATTGTAAATCCCCACAGTGATGAGCCACCGTAACTAAAAAAGGGTAGAGGTATTCCTATTACCGGCATCAGGCCGATTGTCATTCCAACATTTACCATAAAGTGAAAGAATATTACTCCTGCCACACCATAGCCATAGATTCTTGCAAAGGCCGACTTCTGCCGTTCTGCAATAAAAATAATTCTATATAACAATGCCAGAAACAATAGTATAACAGTTGTTGTACCAAGAAACCCCCATTCTTCGCCAACGGTACAAAAAATAAAATCAGTACTTTGTTCAGGGACAAAATTGTATTTGGTTTGTGTGCCTTTTAAGAAACCTTTGCCTGTTAAACCACCTGAACCAATAGCAATTTTACTTTGATTTACATTGTAACCTGCACCTTTAAGGTCTTCTTCCATTCCTAAAAATACCTGAATACGTTTTTTCTGATGGGGTTCTAAAACATGATTAAACACATGATCAACACTTACCACAACACCAATACAAATAGCAACCAATCCTGCAACAACAAAAAATGTTTTCCATTTACGAAATAGCAAAACAATTAGTGCAGCAAGTACCAACAAAGAGGTGACGAGTATCATTTTTGGTACTAACAATGAAACCACAAACAATACAGCAGCAGAAATACCAATCATCAGCAACCATCCGGGAATAATTTCTTCGCGATAAAGAACAATACAAAATGACAGAAACACCAATGCCACACCGGTTTCATTTTCTAATAGAATGAGCAGAAGTGGAATAAAAAAAATTGCAACTGCATAAATACGCGTTCGCCAGGTGTTTTTCTTTAACCCCATAGGACTTAAAAATTTTGCAATCATCATGGCCGTAGCAAATTTTGCAAACTCAGCAGGTTGAATTCCAAAGTCACCAAAACGAAACCACGACTTACTACCTGCAACAGTATGACCGAAAAATAATACAGCAATCATAGAGATTATACTTATTGCATAAATGACACCCGCAAATGCATCATAAAACTTTCCATCAATAATCAGAATAAAAAATGCTATAACAAGTGATGTAAGTATCCACATCATTTGTTTGCCATAGTTTTGCGAAAAGTCAGTTATTACACTATGTTCTTCATTATAAACTGCAGCAAAAATGTTTAGCCAACCGGCAATAACCATAACTAAATATAGCAGTACCAGCAACCAGTCAATATTCTGAAAAACACTTTTCTGCTTCCTCATTTTTTAGTCATCTAAAACAGTTGAATCATTTGCCATTGGAACTATCACTGCATCTAACATTCGTTTTTCAAGATCAGGACGTTTTATTGTCCTCAGTAAATATTTCTGTACCATCAAACTTGCAATAGGTGCAGCAAAGTGTGCACCCTGGCCGGCATTTTCAACTAAAACGGCAACTGCAATTTTTGGATTTTCGCGTGGAGCAAAACAAAAAAACACAGAGTGGTTTTTTCCATGCGGATTTTGTGCAGTTCCTGTTTTGCCACACATCACCAAACTGTCAACACGAGAACCACGGGCAGTGCCACGCTCAAAAACCCATTCCATACCATCTTGTATGGCATCAAAATATTTTGGATCAACCAACGTATAGTTTTTCTTTTTAAAAAGTTCGGGCAGGTAATGCTTATATCCGATTTCTTTTACAATATGAGGCACATAATAATATCCTTTATTGGCTACAATACAAGCCGCATTAGCCATCTGTAAAGGGGTAATTCCTAATTCACCTTGTCCTATTGCTAATGAAATTATTGTTGATGATTTCCATCGTCCTTTTCCAAAGAAACGATTGTAGTAATCAACTGTTGGAACGTTGCCTCGCAATTCATGCGGCATATCTACATCAATTTTTTTACCAATACCAAAGCTTAGAACATAATTTCGCCATGCATCAAAAGCATCTTCTGTTCTGTTGTATTTTCTATTGTCAATCACCCCTCGGAAAGTCTGGCAGTAATAAGAGTTGCACGATACTGCAACTGCAGTACGTAAATCAAGAGGAGAGCTGTGCGGATGACAATGAACAAAAATATTTCCAACCCTATAACCACCTGCACAACTGAAATATGTTTCAGGTGTGATGACCTTCTCTTGCAAACCAATGAGTGAGTTGATAATTTTAAATGTTGAACCGGGAGGATAATAGGCCATCATGGCACGATTAAAAAGTGGCTTATCCTCATCTTTTAATAAACGACCATAGTTGCGCGAACGCTCTCTACCTACCATCAGGTTAGGATTGTAGGTAGGGCTGTTTACCATAGCAAGTATTTCACCTGTTGAAGGGTCAATGGCAACGGCACTTCCTCTTTTATTCTGAAACAATAGCTCTGCGTACTCTTGTAATTCTGCATCTAAGGAAAGTTTTAAATTTTCACCGGATATGGCAAGTGTATCATATTTCCCTTCTTTAAAACGTCCTTTCTCACGATTAAAATTATCTACCATCATATATCGTGTACCACGTCTGCCTCTTAATTCTTTTTCATAACTCTGCTCAATACCACTGATGCCTATATAATCACCCATCTGGTAATAGTTATTTTTTGCAGTCACATTTTCATCTACCTCACCAAGATAACCCAGCAAGTGTGCTGCAGTGTTGTAAGGATATTTTCTGATGGTACGCGGTTGAACACTGAAGCCTTTATACTTAAAAAGTTTTTCCTGAAGTGTTCCGTATGTTTCTGCTGAAATCTGTTTTTCAAAAATTGATGAACGATAAGGAGAATAGTTTTTTGCTTTCTGAAATTTCTTTCTGAAATCTTCAATACTGATTTTTATGATGGAACAAAATTCTGCTGTGTCCATTTCTTTGACTTCACGGGGTGTTATCATTAAGTCATAAACTGTCTGATTAAACACCAACAACTTTCCGTTTCTGTCATAAACCAATCCTCTTGAAGGGTAGTCAATTATTCTGCGAAGAACGTTTTCATCTGCCGACAACTTATATTTATCTTCAATTACCTGTAAATAGAACAAACGCCCGATATAGGTAATAGCTACCAATGCAATAGTAATGAGTAAAACGAGGCGTTGTGTGCTATGCGAAGTTTTCAAAATTCAGAATTTTAGCGTTGCACTTTTGTTTTATCGAACAATAATAAAATGATAAAAATAATTACAACAGATGTAATGGTTGATAAACATACTCTGAGGAATGTTGCTCCGAAATCGTTAAAACGGAACACTTCTGTATAGAACAAAAACAGATGATGCAGAAAAATACTGATAAATAAATAATACACCATCCACAAAATGCCCATTTGTTTTAATGAGATTACAGCATCTGAGTCATAGCCATCACGAGGGGAAAGAAGCTTAATGATGTAGGGACGCATAAAACCAAGAAACACCGATGCAGCTGCATGCATACCCAGTGTATCAGAAAAAATATCTACACTTATACCTGTGATAAAAGCAAGAATAAGCAATAATGTTTTTGGTATTCGAACGGGAAGTAGCAACAGAAATAATGGGTAAACAAAAGGATTGATATACCCTGCAAATCGGATTTTGTTAAGCAGGATAACCTGCAGCAATATCAACAGAAAAAAACGTAAAACAGATTTAATTACCTCGGGTAGCATCTTTATGTTTTTCTTCTAATTGTTTACGTTCGTTTTTCAGCAGGTTGTTCACCACATACACATAAGACACATCATTAAAACTTGTGCTGAGTTTAAGTATAATTCTATAAGAGTTGCTTCCTGCATCAATATCAAAAGATTTTACCGTACCCACCATAATACCCTCAGGATAGTAGGGCGAAAATGTGGTAGTCACCAATGTGTCGCCAACTTTAAAAGGCACATGTCGGGGAATGTCAATTACGGTTGCTTCTGTGGGAGAATTATCGCTATCCCATACCATTGAACCATTGTAGTTGTTGTTTTTAAAACGCACACTCACCTTACTTTGTGTATGAAGAAATGAAGTAACGGTGCTGTAATGTGCCGATACATTTTTGATGATACCAATAATTCCATGACCTGTTATAACACCCATTTCGGGAGCAATACCTGCATCGGAACCTTTGTTAAGTGTCATATAATTGTTGCGCCTGTTTGTACTGTTGTTAATGATTTTAGCCTCAATATAGGAATATTCAAGATTGTGAATGGTGTCCACTTTATGATTTCTTACAACGGTTGTATCGAAATATGATGCAGGAAGCAAGGTGCGCAAGTGTGCATTTTCTTCGGCAAGCCTTCTGTTGTTTTCAGCCAGATCTAAATAATCGGTTACAGAACTTATAGTGGAATAAACAGATGCTACAACTTTATTGGTTGAGTTTAGTGTGGCTGCATTCTGATAAGAGTTATTCTGTGCAATGAGGAAGAAGCAAACTGCCTCAAGCAGTATAAACAATATGAAAATATAATTCCGGCTTAAAAACAGGAATAAATTACGCATAAACTATAATTTGCAGAATGAAACCCAACCTTTACAAAGGTGCAAAGTTAATTTTCTGAGCAATGTTGACCATTGAAAAGTTTTAAACGAGGTTATTAATATTTTCTGACAAAAATCACCACACATTAATCCCCCATAATGTGCTTGCCGTTGACTATTTTCGCAACATTAATTTTAATAGTGCCATATTGGAAAAAAAGTTAAGCGAGTTAAAGCCGGGCGAGGCAGGGGTCATTCAGAATTTCAGTGATGAAGAGATAAAACTTAAACTGATGGAAATGGGTTGTATTCCAGGTGAAACGGTGTTGATGGAACGAGTTGCACCTTTGGGCGACCCAATGGCAATTAAAGTTGCAGGCTATCAGCTTAGTTTGAGAAAAAATGAGGCAGAAACAGTATGGGTAAGTACATTATAAATAGAGGGGGAATATAAGTGAGTGAAGTTGTTCTAAAAGTTGCATTGGTTGGTAACCCCAATAGTGGTAAAAGCACGCTGTTTAATGTATTGACGGGTCTCAATCAAAAGGTGGCCAACTTTCCCGGTGTGACAGTTGAGAAACATGTAGGCTTCTTTAGTTTACGCAATGCATTTGAAGGTGTTGATTACAAAGTTGAGCTAACAGATTTACCAGGCATTTACAGCTTGTACCCTAAAACACTTGATGAGCAAATTCCATACAAAGTACTGACCGATCCGCAAGACCCATCTTTCCCCAACAGGATAATTGTTATTGCTGATGCATCTAATTTAAAACGCAGTTTGTTTTTATGCTCACAGATAATTGATCTTAAAATTCCTGTTGTGCTGGTGTTGAACATGATGGACTTAGCTGTTCATAAAGGTTTGTTGCCCGATGTAAAAAAATTGGAACAGGCATTAGGCATCAAAGTTATTCCGGCAATTGTACGTCAGAAAACAGGTATTGAAGAAATCAAGAAGGCTGTTCTGCATACTATTCCTTTGCCCGAAAGTGATATTATGCCTGCAACAACCCTGGCTCCTGAACTTATTCAGGAAATCAAACAAAGTTTTCCGGTTAAAAGTGATTATGCAGCCTACCTGCTTGCAGGTAATTATGATAAGGTGGACATAAGTTTTGTTGGTAATGAAGGTAAACAAAAATTGGACATGCTTTTACAGAAGCATCAGTTCAGCCAAAAAACTATGCAAGCTACTGAAACATTGGAGCGTTATAAAACTATTTCTGTTCTTCTTAAAAGTTGTGTCAGCGAGCCTGCATCAGTGCGTAAATCCCTGACCCGTACCGTTGATAATCTGGTTACACACAGAATATGGGGCTATGGAATTTTTCTGGCTATTCTGTTTGTAATCTTTCAGTTTATATTTAATGTGGCACAGTTTCCGATGGATTTTATTGACGGAACCTTTGCTGATTTTTCTCAAAAAGTAAGCGAATTGCTTCCTAAAGGTGTGTTGAATGATTTGATTGTAAATGGTATTCTTGCAGGTCTTGGTGGCATCATCATATTTGTTCCGCAGATTGCCTTATTGTTTTTATTTATAACCATCCTTGAAGACACAGGCTATATGGCACGTGTTAGCTTTATTATGGATAAGTTGCTCAGGCCATTTGGATTAAACGGAAGGTCTGTAATTCCATTGATGAGTGGTGTGGCATGTGCCGTGCCTGCAATCCTTGCAACACGAACCATACAAAGTTGGAAGGAGCGTATTGTAACAATTATGGTAACACCATTGATGAGTTGTTCGGCACGACTACCTGTTTATACCCTGCTCATTTCATTGGTTATTCCACGATATTATGTTTTTGGATTTATCAATTCTCAGGGGTTGGTGATGATGCTCATGTATCTTATCGGTTTTGTTGCAGCTATATTTTCTGCATGGTTGTTTAAGATGTTTGTTAAAGCCAAGCAGCGTGATTTTTTTATCATGGAATTACCGGTTTACCGTTTGCCACGATGGAAGAATATCTTCTTTGTAATTTTCGATAAAGTAAAAATATTTTTATTCGATGCAGGAAAAATTATCATTGCCATTTCTATTGTACTTTGGTTTTTATCATCTCGTGGACCGGGAAAAGATTATGCCGAAACAGAAAAACTATATGAAGCAAAGGCAGAACTTCCTGAAACAACACAGGACGAACTGAACCAATTACAGGCACAGAAGCTGGAACATTCCTATGCAGGATGGACAGGAAAAATTATTGAACCTGCAATTAAACCTTTGGGCTTCGACTGGAAAATTGGAATTGCCTTGGTGACATCATTTGCAGCTCGCGAAGTTTTTGTTGGAACCATGTCAACCATTTACAGTGTAGGTAGTGAAGGTGAAAATTTACCAATCAGAGAAAAGATGATGGCAGAAAAACGACCTGATGGAACACCTCTTTATACATTAGCTGTTGGCATTTCACTGATGTTGTTTTATGCATTTGCCATGCAATGTATGAGTACTCTTGCTGTTGTTAAACGAGAAACCGGCACATGGAAATGGCCAATCATTCAGTTTGTGTATATGAGTGCTTTAGCATGGGTATCAAGTTTTGCTGCTTTTCAGCTACTGAGTTAATTTATTATTTTTCGACCGAAATTAATTATGGCAAAAGTTACTCTCGAGTTTATAGAAGAAGCATTAAAGAAATATGTTCCGCATCAATCTATCAGATATTGCATACAATGGATTGAAGAACATCAGATCAATCTTAAAATTACAAGAAGCCGGAATAGCAAATATGGTGACTATCGTCCGCCACAAAGAGGCTTCGGCCATCGTATTTCTATCAATCACGATCTTAATCCTTATGCTTTTCTCATCACATTCATTCATGAAGTAGCACATCTAAATCAGTGGAAACGCAAGAAACAAATTATTATTCCACACGGAAAAGACTGGAAAGAAGAGTATCGTAAACTGATGATTCCCATTCTACGCGAGAATATTTTCCCGCCCGATGTTGTTGCTGCACTGAATAATTATATGACAAATCCATCAGCTACAAGTTGCTCAGACCATGACTTGCTTAGGGCATTGCGCAATTATGACAGAGAAGAAGATAAATGGATTACACTGGAAGAACTGAATTTTGGTGTCAAGTTTAAAATAAGAACAGGCCGGACTTTTATTAAGAAAGAAAAACTACGTAAAAATTATAGTTGTATTGATTGTCGTTCTAAAAGTATTTACTTCATCAATCCCATAACGGAAGTGATGCCTGTAGATCATTGAACAAAGAAACGATCAGGAACATTAATAAGATAAACTTTTTTGCGTGCACGTGTTATTGCTGTATATAGCCATCGCATATAATCAACACCATACATTTCTTCTGTCATAAAGCCCGGATCAATAAACACTGTTTCCCATTGTCCGCCTTGTGCTTTGTGACCTGTAATAGCATAGGCATATTTTACCTGCAATGCATTGAGATAAGGATCTTCTCGTAGTTTACGCATGTTTACTTTGCCATCTGTTTTGCGATAATGATTTCTCACTTCATCAAACAATTTTTTATACTCATCATAAGTTAATGCAGGCGACTCGCTGTTTAATGTATCAAGCAAAAGTTTTACTTCAAGCCTTGTTGATTTTTCATCAGATAATTCTATTGTAGCATTGGCAAAACGAAACCCAAAATACTCTTCCTGCTTTTTTAAACGAATCAGTTTAATTTCATCGCCATTGGCAATAAATGCATTGTCATTGTCTGATTCATGCCAGTAGTAATTATTTTTTACAACCATCAGCCTTTCGTTTTTCTCTACTACCTCTTCAAAGCCATAAAAAGTTTTTCTGATAAATTCATTGTATCGGTTTGCCTGCTTATTACTTCTGCACAACACAGTTACTGTGTTATCATCACCGGAAGGGAAATATCCCGAAAGTGCTTCAGAGAGCTCTGCTGAAGTTACTTGGTTTACATCATCAAATCCTGATGTTTTTAGGCGAGGAAAATGCTCTTCTCTTTCAAGCAATAATCGTGTGCAATGTGCATTAGCTAATATTCCGGAGTGAAGTTGTTGCCGCACCACTTCTTTCAATTCATATTGCCTTACCTGAAGCTGACAGTTGTTTTGAAGAAAATTCTGATCCAATGCAGGACTGCATTGCAAACCAACGGGGGGCAATTGTGCAGTGTCGCCAATAAATACTATAGCATTGTCTGCCTGACTGTAAACATGATCTACTAAGTCAGAAAGTAAACTTGCTCCTTTAAACAATGTCTTATCATCTTCATTCGAAATCATTGAAGACTCATCAATAATAAAAATCTGCTTTTTAAATTTGTTTGGCTTTACCTTTGTTTTGATGTCGCCATTTTTATCACTTTTTATTTCATACAAGTACCGATGAATTGTAGAAGCATCATCACCGGTATAATGGTTAATCACTTTAGCTGCTCTGCCTGTCGGGGCAAGCATTATCACTCTGAAATCGTAATGATAAAGTGTTTTTATCATTGCATTAATTACCGTTGTTTTTCCTGTTCCGGCATAGCCTTTTAAAAGAAAGCACTTATATGCAGTATTTTCTGTAATAAACTCCGATAGTCCTGCAAAAGCATGCTTCTGTGCATTGGTAGGTTCAAATGGAAAATTCTTCAGTAAGAGATTAAAAACTGCAGCAGGCTTCAATGTTTATCTTGCATTATTATCGGATAAAAATACAAAAGGGGAAGTTAACATCATAAGATAGATAACCAATGATAATAACAATGATGTAAAGAGTTGTTATTACTAAACAAACATTTAATTAGTAGAATAATATTTTGAATCCCACACTCTGAATTTTTAATTATCACCTCATTAATCTTTGTACTTTCGTGCATTCTTAAAATTGTAATACATGCTCAGCATAGACATTCACACACATATACTACCGGAGAAATTACCGGATTGGAAGTCGAAATTTGGCTATGGTGGTTTTATCACATTAGATCATCACAAAAATTGTTGTGCCAGGATGTTGCGTGATGACGGCACTTTTTTTCGTGAGATTGAAAGTAATTGCTGGGATGCAAAGACAAGAATGAATGACTGCGATGTACATGGTGTTCATGTTCAGGCATTGAGTACTGTACCTGTCATGTTTTCATATTGGACAAAACCTGCAGATGGACTTGCTGTATCAGAATTTTTAAATGATCATATTGCAACAATTGTTCAACAATACCCAAAACGTTTTGTAGGCTTAGGTACTGTTCCTCTGCAAGCACCGGATTTAGCTATAAAGGAGATGGAAAGGTGTAAGAAAATTGGACTGCAAGGCTTACAAATAGGCTCGCATGTAAACGACTGGAATCTTAATGATGCAAACCTGTTTCCGTTTTTTCAGGCATGTGCAGAAAACAACATGCCGCTTTTTGTTCACCCATGGGAAATGATGGGTCAAAAAGATATGCAACGTTACTGGCTGCCTTGGTTGGTGGGAATGCCGGCAGAAACTTCTCGTGCTATTTGTTCAATGATTTTTGGAGGTGTGTTTGAAAGATTGCCAAACTTGCGTGTTGCTTTTGCTCATGGCGGAGGAAGTTTTCCGTCAACATTCGGACGCATTAAACATGGTTTTGATTGCCGCCCCGATTTGGTTGCAATAGATAATGCATCTTCACCGGAGAGATATATCGGTAAGTTTTATTTTGACTCATTGGTACATGATGAAAACATGTTGCATTACCTGATTAATTTCACAGGAGCCAATCGTATTGCATTAGGAAGCGACTATCCTTTTCCTTTAGGTGAAAATATTCCCGGAACCCTGATTAAAAATGCAAAACTCGATTTAGAAACTAAAGAACGATTGCTTGGTGGCACAGCATTAGAGTGGTTGGGTTTATCAAAAGAAATGTTTCTGAGATAGATTTTCTACTTTCATTCAATCTCCCAAAACAATGTTAAAATTGTTAAAGACTTCTTAAATTTTTTCTCGGAAACTTAAAAAACTAAAATAGTTTCCATAGTTTTGCCCAGTTTTTAACAATTATCATGGATATAAGAGAAAGAATTTTAGAGTCGGGGTTGGAGTTGTTTCTGGCACATGGTGTCAGGCGTATAACCATGGACGACATAGCAAGACATTTGTCCGTTTCTAAAAAAACAATTTATGCCTGCTTTGATGATAAGGATGAAATTGTATCTGAATGTTGTCAGGGATATTTAAAAAACAGCCGTTGCGAGTTTGAACATGTTGAAACAGAAAGCAAGGATGCCATTCACGAAATATTTCTGACAATGGAAAAATTGCAAGCGATGTTCACCACCATCAACCCAGCATTGTTTGAAGACTTACAAAAATTTTATCCGCGAGTGTGGAGTATGTATGTTCAGTTTAAAGATAAACATGTTGCAGAAGTCATTGAAAGAAATCTTTTAAAAGGCATTGAGCAAAAACTTTACCGTCCGGATATCAATATTAAAATATTGGTAAAACTGAGAATAGAAGAAATTACTCTGGGAATGAATACTACAGTGTTTCCTTTAAAGAACTTTAAAACGCAGGATGTTCAGGTTGCATTGCTCGATCATTATCTGCATGGCATTGTAACCGTTAAAGGACATAAACTCATCAATAAATATAAAAACATAACAGACGAAGAATAAATAACAACCGTATGCTGAATCAAATTAAATTTCTTACAGGTTTACTGTTGCTGATATCAATCAATATACAGGCGCAGCAATCCGATAAAAAGTCTTATTCCTTTTCATTGAAACAGGCAATTGATTTTGCTTTTCAAAATCAGACCGATATTCAAAATGCAGTTCTCGATCAGAAGTCAGCACAAAGCAGAGCTAATGAATTATTGGGAATTGGTTTACCGCAAATCAGTGCCAGTGCCGACATCACACATTTTATTGACATACCAACAACCTTTGTGCCTGCAGAATTTTTTGGTGGCGAGAAAGGTAGCTATGCCCCCGTACAATTTGGCCAGCCATATAGCTCTACTGCCGGTTTATCTGCATCACAACTATTGTTTGACGGATCTTATTTAGTTGGCGTAAAAGCATCACGCATGTATGCCGATTTGATGCGTAAGCAAGTTATTCAGACTAAAACTGAAAAAGCTGCACTCATCAGCAAGGCATATTATAACGTGCAAGTTAACAGTGAGCGTTTGCAGATGCTCGATGCAAATGTTAAGCGATTAAAAAAGCAGCTTGATGAAATGCAGGTAATGTACAATAATGGTTTTATCGAAAAGATTGATTTAGACCGAATCAGTCTTGCCTATAACAATATTGAAACCGAAAAATCAAATGCGGACAGACTGATTGTGCTTGCACAAAACCTGTTGAAATTTCAGATGGGATTGAATGTTAATGATGAGTTGACACTCACAGATAAATTGGAAGACATAAAAGTTGTTGCCGACAATAACCTGAATCAGAACATTGATATAAGCAACAGAATAGAAATGGATGTTTTGAATACAACCAAAGAATTACTCAGAGCTGATTTAAGATTAAAAAAATCTTCTTACCTTCCTTCACTTGCAGCCTTTGGCTCGTATAGTGTAAGTGCATCGCGCAATGAATTTGATATTTTTGAAAACAAACCCTGGTTTCGTACTTCAATAATTGGCTTGAAACTTAACGTACCCATTTTTGATGGCTTTCAGAAGGCAGCACGAGTTAATCAGGCAAGATTTGCGCTTAATAAAATGGAGAATCAAATTCAGACTGCAACACAAGGCTTTCAATTAGAAGCGCAGACTGCAAAGACAACTCTAACCAATGCATTAGGCTCTCTTGCCAATCAGGAAAAAAACAGAACATTAGCTGCTGATGTAGCAAGAATTACAAAAATAAAATATCAGCAAGGTGTTGGCAGTAGCCTTGAAGTAATGGATGCGGAAACAGCTTTGAAAGTAGCAGAAACAAATTATTATGCTGCAATGGTAGATGCATTTATTGCCAAAGTAGATTTTGAGAAAGCAACAGGAACATTAATAAAATAAAATATAAACTCTGACATAAATAAATATATGAAAAAGGTAATTATAGCAATAACAGCAATTGGATTTCTTACTGCCTGTGGTGGAGGAAACAGCAGTAAAAAGGTTGAGGAACTTGAAAAACTCAGAAAGCAACAGTCTGAGTTAAATGAAAAGATAAAATCTTTAGAAGCAGAAATTGCACTCACAGATACTTCCAGAAAAGACAAAATAAAATTTGTTGCAGCCACAGATATGAGTTTGAAACCATTTACTCATTATATTGAAGTGCAGGCAAATGTTGAAGGTGATGAAGATGTTGTATTGAGTGCAAAAACTCCCGGAACTGTTACCTCTGTAAATGTAAAAGCTGGCGACCATGTAACCAAAGGTCAGGTGTTGGCAACGCTCGATGATCAGATTATGCAGAAGGCAATTGCAGAAGTACAGAATGAACTTAATCTGGTGACAACACTTTATAACCGTCAGAAAAATCTGTGGGACCAACAGATAGGTAGTGAAGTACAATATCTGGAAGCAAAAACAAGAAAAGAAGGTGCAGAGAAAAAACTTGCATCTATTCAGGAGCAATGGGATATGACTCGTATTAAAGCACCATTCAGCGGAACAGTAGATAATGTGATGATAAAGACAGGACAGTTGGTTTCACCACAGGTTCCTGCAATAAGAGTTGTTAATCTCGAAATGCTTAAAGTAAAAGGCGAGTTACCTGAAACTTATATCGGAAGAGTAAATAAAAATGATAATGCATTGGTTTATTTTCCTGACTTAGGAAAAGAAATTACAAGTAAGGTTTATTATTCCGGAAATGCCATCAGCAACCTGAACCGTACATTTAATGTTGAGGTTCGTTTTGGCAGTAAAGAAAATTTCCTGCGACCTAATATGCTTGCCGTTTTAAAAATAGCTGATTACAATAAAGAGAAAGCAATGTCACTTCCTGTTAGTGTTGTACAAAAAGGACTTGATGGTGAGTATGTTTTTGTTGCTGAAAATTCAGGAGGCAAAACTGTTGCAAAGCGTAAAACAGTAAAAAGCGGAATGACATATAATGGCAATGTTGAAATTGTTGAAGGATTGAATGAAGGTGATAAAGTGATTACAACAGGTTATCACGATTTGGTTGAAGGCGATATCATTAAACTATAAACCGCAAGCATTTTATGAAAGATATATTTAAAGAATTCAAGCCCTCATCATGGGCAATAGATAACCGTACGGCTATATACATTATTACCGTCATCATTACATTGACGGGTATAATGTCATACATCAATATTCCGAAGGAAAGTTTTCCAGACATTTCTTTACCAAATATTTATATCAGTGTTGTTTATCCGGGCACTTCACCAAAGGATATGGAGAACTTAGTGGTGCGCCACATTGAAAAGGAGTGTAAAGGAATTTCAGGTGTAAAAAAAATCAAGAGTAATGCACTGCAGGATTATTGTAGTATAGTGGTAGAATTTAACAGCGATGTAAAGATTGAAGATGCAAAGCGAAAAGTTAAAGATGCTGTTGACCGTGCACGTAATGATCTCCCGCAGGATTTACCCAACGAGCCTGATATTATAGAAGTCAACTTTTCTGATTTGCCTATTATGGCTGTAAACCTTTCCGGTGATTATGATCTTGCAAAATTAAAGCGCTATGCCGATGAAGCTAAGGATAAAATAGAAAGCCTTAAAGAAGTTAAAGAAGTTAAACTGATTGGAGAGTTAGAGCGTGAGATTCAGATAAATGTTGACATGCTTAAGCTGCAATCATCAGGATTAACGATGAGTGATATTGAACGTGCAGTTAAGTACGAAAATATGACTGTGCCCGGTGGCGGTGTGCGCATGGCCGATGGTACACGCAGGTCGTTGAGTGTTTCGGGTGAGTTTACCAATGTTGATCAGATAAAAAACTTAGTTGTAAATTCTATTAATGGTGCACCTATTTATTTAAAAGATATTGCAGAAGTAGTTGACTCCTACAAAGAGCAGGAAAGCTATGCACGTCTAAATCATAAAAATGTAATTACACTAAGCATTATCAAACGCTCCGGTGAAAACCTGATTGATGCATCAGATAAAATTGTTTCTGTTGTTAATGAACTTAAAGCAGAAGCCTGGCCAAAAGATTTGAATGTTGTACTTACAGGTGATCAGAGTGAACAAACACGTACGCAGTTGCACGACCTGATTAATACCATCATCATCGGTTTTGTATTGGTATTAATTGTACTTATGTTTTTTATGGGAACAAGCAATGCATTCTTTGTTGCCATGTCTGTGCCACTATCTATGTGTGTGGCATTTTTGGTTTTACCTGTTATAGGATTTACAATTAACTTCATTGTATTATTCTCTTTTCTGCTTGCATTAGGAATTGTTGTTGACGATGCAATTGTTGTTATTGAAAACACGCATCGTATTTTCGATAATGGGAAAATGGATATTGTTAGAGCTGCAAAAATGGCAACAGGCGAAGTTTTCTTACCTGTGCTTTCCGGAACACTCACCACACTTGCACCTTTTGTTCCATTAGCATTCTGGAAAGGCATCATTGGTAAGTTTATGTTCTTTCTTCCCATTACCCTTATCATAACATTACTGGCATCATTGGTGGTTGCATACATCATCAACCCAGTGTTTGCTGTTAGTTTTATGAAAAAGCACGAAGAAAAGCATGACCCATACAAAGGTTTAAAAATTACTTCAATAATTTTTATTGCAATTGCACTGTTGTTTTATGTGACAGGTGCATTTGGCATGGGTAACTTTACAATCTTCATTCTGTTGTTAAATTTACTTCACCGTTTTTGGTTGCATAAAGTTATTGTACGTTTTCAGACAAAAACATGGCCTGCAGTACAGGAGTCATATAAAAGAATGTTGATTAAAGTTCTTCACCGCCCACGCACTATGATGGCAGGAACAGTAGGATTGTTGTTTTTATCATTCATTGCAATTGGTCTTAGGAATGGGGGAGTAAATTTTTTCCCAATTGCAGATCCCAACTTTGTTTATGTGTTCACAACATTGCCTGTTGGAACCGATCAGGCCTATACAGACTCTGTAACAAAAATTCTTGAAGGTAAAGTTTATAATGTGTTGGGCGAAAAGAATGATGTTGTAAAATCTGTTATTGCCAGCGTTGGTGTAAACGTTTCTGACCCATCAGACGAAGATCAGGGATACTATGCCAACAAGAGTAAAATAGAAGTAGCATTTGTTGAGTACAGTAAAAGACATGGTGTTTCAACTAGTAATTATTTAGAGAAAATCAGAGAAGCAGTAAAAAATACTGTTCCCGGTGCTGAAGTTACTGTTGCACAAGAGCAAGGCGGACCACCTGTAGGCAAACCTATTTCTATTGAAGTGAGTGGTGATGATCTTCAGGCAATAACTACAACTTCTAAAAGCTTGAAACGATATCTTGATTCCTTGCAGATTGAAGGTGTAGAAGAATTAAAATCAGACCTGCAGGATAGCAAACCACAAATAGTGTTTGACATCAATCGCGAACACATGAACCGTCTTGGAATTATGACAGGTACCGTAGGAAATGAAATCAATATGGCTGTACTTGGTCGTGAGGCTTCAAAGTACCGCGATTTAAATGATGAGTATAAAATTATGTTGCGTTATAAACTGGATCAGCGATATGATGTTAGTCTGCTCAACAATTTAAAAATATTGTATCGTGATATGTCAATGGGAGGACTTGTGCGCAATGTACCGTTATCATCTTTTGCAACGGTGAAATATGATAACACCTATGGTGTCATAAAAAGAAAAAATCAGAAGCGTGTAGTAACAGTTTCATCAAACCTGCTTACCGATTATCAAAGTCGCGAAGCAGAAGTGGTGAGTAATGTAATGGCTGCCGTAAAACAATTTCCAAAAACAGAAGGAGTAGAAATAAAATTTGCAGGCTCGCAGGAAGAACAGGCAGAAACCATGTCATTTCTCGGAACGGCATTAATGATTTCTTTAGGATTGATATTTATGATATTGGTAATTCAGTTTAACTCTATTGGCAAGCCGGTAATTATTTTGTCAGAAATTGTATTTAGTATCATAGGTGTATTACTTGGATTTGCAATTTTTAAAATGGGATTCTCGATAGTGATGACTGGTATAGGTGTTGTAGCACTTGCAGGTATTGTTGTTAGAAATGGAATTCTGTTGGTAGAGTTTACAGAGTTACTGCGCGAACAAGGTGTTCCAACATTTGAAGCCATTGTAGAAGCCGGTCGCACAAGGATGACTCCTGTTATACTTACAGCCACTGCAACATCATTAGGACTAATTCCGCTTGCTGTAGGTTTGAATATTGACTTCGTAAAATTGTTTACGGAGTTTAATCCTCACATTTTCTTTGGTGGCGACAGCACAGCCTTCTGGGGGCCACTATCATGGACAATGATATTCGGATTGATGTTTGCAACATTCCTTACACTGTTTTTAGTTCCGGTAATGTATCTGATGTCAGAAAATCTGAAGGCAAAAATTTACAAAAGACCAAAGCCGTTAATGAAAAAACCGGATGATGAATTGATTGCCTGATAGAATTTTTTAAAGTTTATAATTGAAGAAGGCCGTCTCAGAACAATTTTTGAGATGGTCTTTTGATTTATGGTATATTTACTTTGGAGTTCCCCCCAAAAAAAAGGTACTATTTGCAAATTACCATAAGCATTACTTTGTTGTCGAATTTTAATTCACATTTTAAAATAGTCTCTCATTACGTCATAGTTGATTTTTCCAAAATAAAAAAGGCTGCTCTAAATCAGAGCAGCCTTTTTTTAATCACTATTTTTTATCTCGAATACTGAGCTTCTAACTGATCAAACCTTTTCTGCAAGTCGTCAGTAATAGCTTTCTGGTCTTTGAGTTTCGACAGCCTGATTAACTCCTGAAAAACTGCCAGCGCCTGATTGGTTTCGCGCTCTACACCTTTGGCATAAGGTGTTCCTTTAAGCGATAAATAATATTGCAAATCGTTCTGATAAATATCTGCCAGTCGTTTTACAATTGAATTACCTTTTTCAATACTCTCTTTTGAATCTGTTTTCTTCAGTTCAACATCATTGCTAAGCATCTGCAAACTGTCAGGCAATGCATTACTCATTGTACTGCGATAATACAATTCTGCAATTCGCAACATCATAATGTTATATGGAACTGTTTTATCAGGCATTTCTACCAGACATTTGTCAAGAACTTTCACTGCAGAATCAGGCTCGTTTTCTTGAAGTAATGTTTCGCTCAGACGTGCAAAATTATTACGGAAGTTCATCGTCATGTTCAGGTTGTTCTGATCGAGATATACTCTTTCATCTTTCATATTACCCCACATAAACTTATTCATCATATTGTCGTACATGCGTTCTGCGGCAACACTTCCTGTCTGTCCGGATGGGTCGGCAGCAGCTTTAATCGGAACAAAACGATAAGCCAATCCTTCTGTCTGAAAATAATTCTCAAGATTAAGATAAGAATCATTGCCAACGGTAACTGCAAAATAAATAGGACGTGTCCAGTCATTGTGTGCAATAAGATCCAATATCATCAGGTCAGCTTTCATGATATAGTTTTTGCTGATTTCAAATTCAATATAATCAACAATCTTGCTTGTATCTTTTGCCTCCACCACATTGTTCTTAATGACAGCTTGTTTGTCAACTTTTATTCTGAACTTTTTTGTAGGCAGATAATTAAATTCATCACCACCTTCGCTGCGCACTTTTGCTTCGGGGTTATCGCTGGTAATAAATTCAATAATATCTTTCAGGTCGCTGTATCCCTGCACACTTCTGTCGTAGAATGGAATATAATCACGTGTTCCCTGAACATACTGTTTTGTATTTAATGTAAAAGGAACAGGGTCTGATTCATAAGCCTTACGTTTTATCTGATCAATATACCAGTCTGTGTTGAGGAGACTCAGGTTTATAACACGCACATCGGTACGCACACCTTCAACATCCTGTATGTACCACAACGGGAAGGTATCGTTATCGCCATTGGTAAAAATTACTGCATTTGGAGCACAGGAGTTCAGATAGTTGTATGCAAAATCGCGTGAGGTGTAACGGTAAGAGCGGTTGTGATCATCCCATCCTTCTTTAGCCATAACTGTTGGCACAACAAGGCAGAGCAACGTAGCCAGCATTGCCGCAGTTGTTTCAGGCATTCGCTTTTTTAAAGCATCGGCAATTGCTGCCACTCCCAAACCTATCCAAATACAAAATGCATAAAAGGCTCCTGCATAAGCATAATCACGTTCGCGGGGCTGATAAGGTGTCTGATTCAGGTAAATTACAATTGCAAGGCCTGTCATGATGAAAAGCAACATCACAACATTGGCATTGTTCATGTCTTTTTTATAGTGATAAACCAATCCTGCAAGACCTAACAACAGTGGCAAGAAGTAAAATGTATTTCTTGCCTTATTATTTTTCATACTGTCGGGTAGTTTGTCCTGCGGACCTAAAAACATACTGTCAATAAATGGTATGCCGCTTATCCAGTTTCCTTTTAATATGCTGCCATGTCCCTGTATATCGTTCTGACGGCCTACAAAATTCCACATAAAATAACGCCAGAACATGTGGTTCATCTGATAGCTGAAAAAATATTTGAGGTTGTTGCTGAACTCAGGCTTTTGTTCACCTTTTATTCCTGACCATTCTTTGTATGCCGAAACATGGTTAGGCTCTCGGCTGTACATTCTTGGAAAAACGGTACAACGTGCAGGATCGTATTCGGGAATAACCTTGGCTCCTGTCGGAATATATTTTCCGTCAATAGCGGTGTAGCTCATTGCGCCTTCTGTCTGACCTACAACTTTGGCATCGTAATATTGTCCATAGCCTAAAGGTCTGTCGCCATACTGCTCGCGGTTGAGGTAGCCTAATAGTGCAAATGCATTCTCCGGATTGTTTTCGTCCATTGGCGGGTTGGCTAAGGAGCGCACTACAATCTGTGCATAGGAAGTGTATCCCAACAACAGAAATGCAAAGCTCAGCAAAATAGTGTTGAGCAGTGCTTTTTGTTTTTTCTGAGAATAGTAAATACCATAAGTCAGTGCAGCTAAAATGATGAGAGAGTAAACAACAAATCCTGTCCATAAAGATGAGCCTGACTGATTGAACCATAAATCAATTTTTGCGCCTATGTTTACAAACCCTGCAATAATTCCATATTGTACAACCATTAAAATTACCAATGCTATACCCATAGTTTTTGCAACACCCATCCACGAAAACGGATATTTGCGGAAGTAATATACCAATGCCAAAGCAGGAATACAAAGTAAGTTCAGCAAGTGAACACCAATAGACAAGCCCATGAGGTAGGCAATGAGGATTATCCAACGGATGCTGTGCTTTTCGTCTGCAACATTTTCCCATTTAAATACAGCCCAAACAACAATACAGGTAAAGAACTGTGATGTTGCATAAACCTCGCCTTCAACGGCAGAAAACCAGAATGAATCTGTGAAAGTAAATGCCAGAGCACCTACAACGCCACTGGCAACTACGGTTAAAATCTGTGCTAATGTAGGCTCCTGATTTTTTACGAAAACAATTTTTCTTGCAATGGCAGTAATTGTCCAGAAGGTAAACAATACGGCAAATGCACTCATAATAGCACTGAATGCGTTAACCATTAGCGGCACATCTTTTACATCGGCACCTGCAAAAAGAGTCATAATGCGTGAGAGCATCAGAAATAATGGCGCTCCGGGAGGATGGCCTATCTGTAGTTTGTAGGCCGCAGCAATAAACTCGCCACAGTCCCAAAAACTACCTGTCATTTCAATGGTTGACAGAAATACCCATGCTGCAATGGCAAAAACTGCCCAGCCGGAAATGTTGTTGAATTTTGTATATTGTTTCATGTAAAACAAAGAAGGTTACAAGCGTGCGAAAATAGCAAATTATGCTTCTGAATGGCTTTTAATTTTAAATAAGCTTTAGGTACCACTATGAATCTTTAAGTGGTAGCAAGAAAAACATGTCATTGCTTCACCACCTTAACCCGTGCTGCGTTATACCCGTCTAACACCAACACAGCAAGGTATGTGCCCGCAGAATAGTTTGTTAAATTAAGCTGCACTGTGTTACTGCCTGTTTGCAAGGGTTGCTCCAAAAGTTGTTTGCCACGCATGTCAAACAAAATAATGCTTGCGCCTTTTTTGCCAATGCCCGTGCTGTTGCTTTGAGGCACTATGGCTGTAATTGTACAATAGGTTGTTGCAGGATTAGGGTAAATTGTAAGCGTTGCATTTTTAAAAATTTCTTTTTCTTGTATGCCTGTTACCAACAAACCTAAGCTATCTGTTTTAACAAGCCAAAAACATGTGCCGCCATTGTTGTTGCAGCCGCCTGTTTGCCCGCACATAATATAACCGCCATCGGCAGTGGTTTTTATGTCCCAAAAATCACTGTAGCTGCTTGAGCCAAATTCTCTGTACCATAAGCTGTCTCCGTTTTCATCAAGGCAATGTATGTATGCTTTTGCTAAATTACTCATGTTGTCAGATAGGCCGGCATAAATATAACCGCCATTAAATGCATTTGCTAAACCTAATGAGCTGCCTATACTGTTAAATGGTAAATAATTTTTTTTCCAAATCATTGCACCCGCAAGATCAATTTTTGCAATTGAGTTAAAATATGGTTGAACTGAGCCAGAACTGAAATTTTCAGAGCCAATAATTATTATGTTGGTATCATTTGAATAAATCATTTCGGTAAAAGCTGAATTACCAATAGTAGGTATTGTGAAAAAAGACAATTGATTTCCAAATGAATCAACATAAAAATAAAAAGCATCTAAATCTCCATTAATTGTGTTAATGTTATTACCCGTACACATAAAACTATGATCAGGCAATTCTATCACTCCCCATATTGCCTGATAAGGCCCGGGGTTGTTATAACTTTTATACCATTGAAAATTGCCTGCGCTATCAACCTTGTATAAAAAGCCGAACCA
>Ga0209063_1000096_pt1 | contig 99597 bp, 82 predicted proteins | sample KloWWTmeKNB19Kit_FD_187177 | JGI IMG/M metagenome (GOLD analysis project Ga0209063, IMG submission 187177) | Active sludge microbial communities from Klosterneuburg, Austria, studying microevolution and ecology of nitrifiers - Klosterneuburg... | ecosystem: Engineered > WWTP > Aerobic digester >... | reverse complement strand
TTTGATTGCCAGTGTTTGATGAAAGCGGCATTAAACTCTTGATAGAGCTCTCGTGTCGGATCATACGAGACGTTCAATAAGGTTTTTTCTGCCAATACTCCATTGCTTAATAGCATGCTTGCAGCAATAAAACTGATAGTGAACCATTCTTTTATGACCATTATTTGTTCTCCCAAAGAGATGAGCAATCTACAATTTATTTTGTTTCGTCCATATTGAATAAGGTTAACGGTATTTTACTCTCAAATGCATGAGAATTTTACCGATGAGTTTTCAGAATAATGCTGATTCTATTTGCGCTATGCGCGCAGCGCGTATTTTGTCGTGAATCAAGTTAAAAAGTTTTTTTGAATCTGGATTTTTCTCTCGCAGTGCTATTGCAATCGCACCTGCATCAACGCTCTGTGTCGCTGTATACGCTTGTTGCAACCGCAATAGTTGTGGATAGGGTTTTGTTTCATAGCCGGGACGTCCATGAAAATCGCACGCGCAAGCCTGTAAAAATTCTTCAAATCGTTGTGGTTTCCGGTAAGCATCAACTGCTTGCAGCATATCCGCCATGGTGGAAGCTTTCAACTCACCCGCGCGATGCACATCGCCGTGATAACGAGCGACCAGCAGCGCCAAATCACGACAATCCTTCGGCACGCGAATCCGTTCGCAAAGCTTTTCGGTTAAGCCTATGCTGCGTGCTTCATGACCAATATGTCGTGGCCATAATTCACGCGGCGTTGTTCCTTTGCCCAAATCATGCGTGAGCGCAGCAAATCGAACGGGCAACGAATAGTTTTGTTTTGCGGCATAATCAATAACCAACATGACATGAATGCCCGTATCGATCTCAGGATGCGCATATTCAGGCTGTGGAACGCCAAACAGCGCGTCGACTTCCGGTAGAATTCGCTCCAGAGCGTTACAGCTGCGCAATGCCAAAAACATTTTTGATGGTGTGTTTTCCATCAAGCCTCTCGCCAATTCTTGCCAAACACGTTCCGCAACCAATGCGTCGACTTCACCGTTGTGCACCATAGTCTGCATGAGTATTAGCGTTTCTGGAGCGATCTGGAAATTAAAACGTGCTGCAAATCGTGCTGCACGTAAAATTCGCACTGGGTCCTCTGAAAATGCTGAACTAACATGACGCAAAATCCCAGCTTTTAAATCAGATGTGCCGTCAAATGGATCAATGATTTGACCGGATTCATCTTTAGCGATGGCATTGATCGTCAAATCGCGTCGTTTTAAATCTTCTTCTAAGGTCACTTGCGGTGAGGCAAATACTTCAAAACCTTTATAGCCACGAGAAGTTTTACGTTCAGTTCGTGCCAATGCATATTCCTCGTGGCTTTGAGGATGCAAAAATACCGGAAAATCCTTTCCAACCGGACGATAATTTAATCGCACCATGTCTTCAGGCGTTGCGCCTACGACCACATAGTCGCGATCTTTTACCGGCAATCCTAACAATTCATCGCGAACAGACCCGCCAACCCGATAGATTTTCAAAAGAGATTAAATTCGTTAATAAATTGGATTGATTTACGTTACCTTGAAACGATCAGTTACACCATTCATTCGATGCTATTGCTTGCTTTCGAAATTTTTGTACCATAGATCGTAAATCTCAGCAGGCCATAGAGACTTAATCCAAACTATGACATCATCGATTTGTTGATCCGTCAGCTTGCCTTCCCAAGCGGGCATCGACCCAATTTCTGGCGGCGTACCACGCAAAATTGTTTTTTTCAACACATCAGTAGGGTGATGCCATGCGTGCGCGGATCCATCGAGGGGAGGAGGTGGGTATTTGCCATCTGCATTGGGTTTGCGCCAATCAGGTGTGCCAGCTCCGTTGGGGCCGTGGCAACCGACGCAATTGCCAAGATAGACTGCTTCGCCACGTTTAATTTGTGCCGAATCAAAATCTTGCGTAATCAGCGCACCTGAATTTCCAGTAATACCTGGCAAAGAACTGAAAGTCGGTTTTTCCTTGCAAGCGGAAAGGGCAATGATCATAAGCCCGTATATCCACAAATTACATTTAGACATCGGTCAAGTTACGGTTTTAAACGCATGATCGAACTGTTTTTTTCTGTATCCACCGTAGCGGCTGGTTTAACTTGTTCGGCTTGCTTGGCATATGGATCGTAGCGATTATAAATGCTGGTATCTTTACGGGCTTGATCAGGCTCTGTAATCAGCAGCACATTGTAAGGATCTACGCGAGAGCCTTCCATGCCTGGGGTTCCATGCGGCATGTCGGGTACCGATAGACCGACTGCTTTAGGTTTTTCTTTTAGCAAGCGAATGATGTCAGCGGCTGGTACGTGACCTTCAATTGCATAGCCATTGACCAACGCGGTGTGGCATGAACCGAGCGATTCGGAAATGCCGGATTTCTTGCGAATTTCTTTGTTGCCAACATCATGTGTTTTAACTGTGAAACCGTTCTCGCGCATGTGATCTACCCATTTACTACAGCATCCGCAAGTAGGGCTTTTGTATACATCCACTGTGGCAGTTGCCATTGCTTGGTGGGTTATGCTTAACAAACCGATTGCTATCAATGGTTGTACCAAGCGCGAAAAATTACTTATTTTCATTTGTTCTCCAAAATTATTTTATATCCCATAAAAACCAACAACGTTTTAAAACTTTAATTTCCAGCGTTTAAAAGCTCAATAAAACGCTTCATTCAAGAGTATCTAAATGCTTGCTGGTATAATCAGTCCCATTTAATTGGATGGAATCTTATTTTTCTATCAGTGTACCAGGTTGAGAATAACGTTCAATTCAACGTTGGTAACTCATTTTAGAACGAAGCCATGCTAAATTGTTCCATCGGATTTGTCTAATAATGAGACATTTTTTAAAACTGTAAGATTGGCTACAGTATCTCTAAACACGTAATTATCCATGCAAAACAAACACCAATACAATGCAAATAAACTGCAAAAACGCCTTCGCCGATTGGTAGGAACGGCCGTTGCTGATTTCAATATGATCGAGGCCAATGACAAAATCATGGTGTGTTTGTCCGGTGGGAAAGATAGCTACGCTTTGTTGGATATTTTACGCAATTTACAAGCGCACGCGCCGATACCTTTTGAATTGGTTGCGGTCAATTTAGATCAGAAACAACCTGGTTTTCCTGAGCAGGTATTGCCGGAGTACCTTACTCGGATTGGCGTGCCATTTCGCATCGAGGAGCAGGATACCTATAGTGTTGTCAAGCGAGTGATTCCGGAAGGAAAAACGACTTGCAGTTTATGTTCACGTCTACGCCGTGGCGTGTTGTATCGTGTCGCCACTGAATTAGGCGCAACAAAGATCGCGCTTGGGCATCATCGCGATGATATTTTGCAAACTTTGTTTTTAAATATGTTTTACGGAGGCAAATTAAAAGCTATGCCACCGAAGCTGGTGAGCGATGACGGGAAACATATCGTTATCCGTCCACTGGCTTACTGTAAAGAGAAAGACTTGAGTGCCTACGCTGAAGTCGCTGATTTTCCAATTATTCCGTGTAATTTATGCGGCTCGCAACCCAATTTGCAGCGTCAAGTCATCAAAGAGATGTTACAGCAATGGGATAAAAAATTTCCTGGTCGGTTAGAAACGATGTTTCGGTCTCTTCAAAATGTCCAACTTTCTCATTTGGCCGATCCTTCTCGTTACGATTTTGTAAATCTAAAAGCGCAGGGCAAGCCTGATTTGGAAGGCGACATTGCTTTTGATGAAGAATCGTTTGAACCAAACATAGAAGAAATGCTTGCTTTATCAGCATCAGAGCAAGAAATACTCGATGTGAAATTCGAAAACAGATCAATCGTTTCTGGACAACAAGATTTGATTTCTCCGTGAATTGACCGGCACCCATTTGAATGTCAGCGCAACAAGAACAGCAAACAGAATATAGATCGCTGTCAGTATATGTTCAGAGACATTATAAAACATGATTTGATGCAACCACCGTTGAATAAAGCTGCTATCGTTTTCGACCTGTCGCAAAGCGTTTTCCCAAGAGGTCAATGGACATACAACGCCAAGTAGAGATTCTGCCACGACAAATAAAATAGCGACAAGATGAAGGTAGCGAAATCTGGGTGATGTTACAAACTGCCAATTCAGCCATGCTCCTAGCCAAATCAATGGCAAGCTTCCTACTACAAATAAAACATAGCAAAAATGAATGATGAGAACTAAATCAGCTGACACTGTGCTGTGCGGTCATTTTTATCAACAGAATGAAGCATGTGACTTAAGTAATTTGCTTATTGGGCATTCTGAGCGAATACTCAATTGGGAAGAAGGCTAATAGTCTCCAGTCGTCTGAATCTGCATGTCATTTTTGATGGATTTGATACCAGGAATCTTACGTGCAACTGCAATTGCTTTGTCCATGTCGTCGCGAGAATTGACGTATCCGCTCAATTCAACGATCCCTTTTTGAGTTCTGACATTAATATCGAAAGGCCTAAGGGAAGGTTCATCGAGAATGGCTTCATAGACTTTTGTTGTAAGACTCACATCGTGATATTTTTCCTCCATCCCAGGTTGATTGGGAGAGAATGCACAACTCGATAATAAAACCAGTTGCGTCAATAACAGAAAAATTGTGAGGCGCTTAATCGTAATCATTGTTCACTATCTCCTAACTAGGCGATGGAATATGTTTTAGTTATTATCGATTAACAGCTTGCTTGTGAGTTGAGCGCATTCCGAATTGTAACTTATCGTATTGATAAGGAGTTCTCTAACGAAACTCCTTTGTTGGAGAGATGTTACAAAATGGAAATGCGCTATTCCATCCCTTGCTGAGATATTACAGGATAATTTTTGGCAAATAAAATTATTTCACAAACACTCATTTAGCATTAGCTACGCGCATATCTGTGCAGCAAAGAAGATCTTAAACGATCAATTAGGATTGTTGATTGTTGGGTTGTTCTTTCAACAAAGGGAGAATTTGGTTTTCTAGTTTTTTTAGATTTATTCGTCCTAAATAACTATCGACGATTTCTCCAGCACGGTTTAAAACGATGGTATAGGGCAATGCTGATCGCTGATTGCCTGTTGCTTCCAATAATGACCACGTACTCATACTGCCAACCAGTATTGGATAATTGATACCAAATTCTTCGCTGAACATTTTGATCTTATCAGGTTGATCAATGGCAATGCCGATAATAACAAGGCCTTGTTCATTAAATTTTTTCTGTGCTTCAATAAACTCGGGAATTTCCTCGCGGCATGGAGTACACCAAGTTGCCCAAAAATTAACCACGATTACTTTACCGCGCCATTGTGAAATATTTTGTTCAACGCCTTGTAAATCGGGCAAGGTGGTAGAAAAAAGTGTTTGTGCACCTTGCTTACTTTGTTCATTCGACAGTGATTGCGATCCGACTCCCATCAATTGACTGCGCAGCATAAAGCCAGTGGTAATGGCCAAAGTTGCTAACAGTGCATAAATAAACAGTTGTTTCAATTTGGCCATGCCAATTCCTTTATAATCTTGTTGATTGTTATTGCGAAAGAAATATTATTTTTCAGTCACTTAAGTGCGCTGACTGATTAAATCAAAATAGCGTTAAGTACACTGAGAAAATCGTTTTTATTTAAGAAGCCAATAATTCTAACGTCAGGAATGTCGTTGCCTTGCTTATCAATAAATAAAATGCCTGGAGGACCAAATAGTTTGAAGCGTTTCAACAAGGCCATATCATCGGCATTACCTTCGGTGACATCAATTTTGAGTAACACGACATCTTTTAAACGAGCATGTACTTGCGCATCGGAAAGCGTAAAACGTTCCATTTCTTTACACGAAACACACCAATCCGCGGTAACTTTGATCATCAAATACTGATCACTTGATTCCTGGATGATTTCATTGAGCGCTTCGATACTCTTGACGCGCCGGAAAGGTAACGATGCGTAACTGGTTGCTCCAGTATCTGCTGTCTCCATTCCATTGACTGAATCCGATTTTGTGACGCCGATTTTAGAAAGTGGTTGTAATACATCACGGCTGCCCGATAACACGCCAATCAGTAACGCTATGCCAACCAGTAAAGCAATGACGCCAACTCCTTTGAGAAATTTACGCAAGCCTGAAGCCCTTTCCGGCAAAGGGTCGATGGCATGCAAGTAGATCGCCGAAATGATTAATAATGCTGCCCATAACAGCATATGCACCACTTCATTGATTACCGGAGAAATGAGCCAAATGGCGACACCTAATAACAACACGCCGAAGAATTTTTTGACCGATTCCATCCATGCGCCGGTTTTAGGAAGCAGCGCTCCAGCGGATGCGCCTAATATCAGCAAAGGTACTCCCATACCAAGGGCCATCATAAACAAAGCCGAGCCGCCTAAGACAACATCACGCGTTTGGCTGATATATAACAAAGCACCCGCTAATGGCGCCGCAACGCATGGCCCTACAATCAATGCCGATAAAGCGCCCATGCCAAAAACGCCAGTTAACTGTCCGCCTTTGAGCTGGCTTGCTTCCTCTGATAGTTTGGTTTGCAATGTTCCCGGTAATTGCAGATCGTAAAAACCGAACATCGAGAAAGAGAGCAACACAAAAATCACGGCAAACGTGCCCAATACCCAGGCATTTTGCAACGCTGCCGATAACATGGAGCCCGATAATCCAGCGGCGACGCCGGCAATGGCATAGGTGATTGCCATACCGAGTACATACGCGAGTGCCAAAATAAAACCGTGCATTTTCGTTACATTCTGGCCACGATTAGCAATAATTCCCGACAAAATTGGAAACATTGGAAAAACACAAGGCGTAAAAGCCAGTAATAGACCGATGCCAAAAAATCCTGTCAAAATCAGCCAGAAATCGCCAGTTTTAAACATCTGGTCAATTTTATAGGCTTCAGTTTCGATGCGTGGTCCACCCGATGGGGGAGTTTGAAATAAAGTAGTGGCATTATCCACAGGTGCTGCCGTTGCGGAGGTACTGACAGCATTGGCAACAGCGCCGATGGCAGCTTTAACCGCAGGCAAAGTCAGATCAATCGCTTTATGAATGGGTGCGTAACATACGCCAACGGGTTCGTTGCAGCCTTGATAGGTAGCCGCAAGCGTCAAGGATTGTTCGCTTGCGCTATGGTCGCGTTTCAGCGTGATAATCGCTTGAATCGGTTCGTAATAAACTTCTGTCGCGCCAAAAGTTTGATCTTCCTTCTTCTTGCCAGGCGGCAAGGAAATTTTTTCGATCGCCGTATCGGTTTCTTTCGATTCAAAAATGATTTTATCGCGATACAGATAGTAGTCTTTTGCCGGCGTTAAATTAGCGACTAGCGTTTGACCATCGCGTACTTCAACGGAAATTTTGAATGCTTCATCCGGCGGCAATAACTCTTGCGAATTGCTTTGTCCAAGCTTAATGCCGAGTTGTTGTAATTTAGAAAATAGGCCTGAAGAACTGTTTTCTTGCGCAATCGCATTGACGCTCATCAAATAGAGGGGCGAAAGCAATATCAGCGCGATCAATATTCGTTTTAACATCGGTTATTAGTATTTCTCAGATAGTATTTGTTTCATCATTAATCCATTGCAGATAGGCAGTTGAACCACCTATGATAGGAACCATAATTATTTCAGGAAGTTCATAAGGATGCATCATCTTGATCAATTGTTCAACTCGATCATAGTGTTGTTTCCGAGTTTTGATCCAAACCTGAAATTCTTCTGCGGATTCGACTTTTCCTTGCCACCGGTAGATCGAACGACCAGCACTGGAAACATTTACGCAAGCGGCCAAATGTTGTTTAATCAATTCCTCAGCCAATGCAGTAGCGCTTGTTGGGTCAGGGTAATTGGTAACGATCAGAACAGGCTCTGTCACAATGAGTCATCGCAAAAATCAAACTTCAAAGGCGCTATTTTAACGCTTAAAGCAAACAATAAAAACAATATAAAGCTACTCGCTTGGTAAGGATATGACTGGGCAATCGCTAATAACCGACTTATACTTTCGGCAAATGATTTTTTCTGAGTGAGGATTTTTATGAATCGTTTTTTTAATTTGGTCATCGTGCTTTCGTTGATTGCCCCAATCGTAATTTTTTTTGGCTACATTATTATGGATGAAGGTGATCAATTTACCTCCGAACATTATATGGTTTCTGGATTAAGCACGGTTCCGTTTATTTTTGCGCTACTGGTCAAGTTTTTAATGTCCGGCGTGGATAAAGAATAACGATCCATTATTCAAGCGAGAACCGGATGAGAATCATCTGATGCTAAAAAGAAACCTCGGTTCCTGCGGATGTTTTTGATACAGTCGATCAGAAGCTAATAGCAATGGATGAAGTAATGAAAGAGTTGCTTTTCGATGCAGTACCGTCTTGTCTAGCAAAAATTGGATGGTCACTTTGTAAGGTTCTTCCTTCGATTCGCCATAATAGGTGGTTGGTAAAATGGTAATCGAAGTTAACAGAAAAACCGTATGTTTTGAAAGCATAAGGTTCGCCATAGGAGATTATGACGTGATGTTTGTCATGGTAATACTCTCCTTTAATGGCGATGCCGATTTTTTCGCTGGGTGTATATCTCAAAATACCAATGGGATTGAACCACAGATTCATCGCTGAGGAATTTTTAGCTTTTTGCTCCAGCCCAATGTCAAATCCCAAAATGGTAGAAAACAAATCATTCAATTTGTAAATTCCATAGAAGTTATGGAAATACCTCATTTGCCTGGATTCGTCAGATTTGTCGCTGCCAAAAAAAGTGCTGCTATTTAAAGTCAGATTTGAAGAAGGTTTATAAACAATTTGTGTTCCAAAGGAAGGTAATGTATTGCCTGTGACAGGTTTAATACGCTGCCATCCACTCAAAACTAAAACACTGGCATGCCACTTTTTATTGTCGGAAGTAACACTTAATTTTGCACCCGATTCAAAGTATGGGGTATTTTCTGCACCGAAAGCTCGAGTCAGTACCCAATTTTCTTTACCGACAGCGCTTTCAAAGCCAATGTGCGAAGGAAAAACACCGACATCTAGCCATATTTCTTTTTCTTTAGACAATCTCACGCCAACATTCCCTTCATACAAATGTTTCAGCAAACCAGGTTCGGCTTTGTAGTTGGCGTTCATATAAGTACCCCCGGCTATTCCCAAGTTTGCTCGTATGTGGTTACCAGCATACGAGCCTTTTATCAAAGCAAGGTTAACGGATGGCAGATCATTTTTGCTAAAACTAACTAAAAAATCTGGTTTAGTTCCCCCTGTTAACCCAGTAAAATCGTTGCTGTAGTATGCTTCGATGTACGATGAAACAGTTAGGGAGGTGGGGAGGCCTTTTATCGTTGTTTGCGCGTATGCGTTAGCCTGGATCAGGAAACAAACGCACAATAAAAATATTCTCATTGCCGAGCAAACTCGTTTTCAAATTAATTTAGGGTAAAGCTTAAACATTAGATGGATACTGCATAGTTTTAACAATTGCGAAAACGTTGATAAGCTAATCCCGCTAACGCCAAATCACCGATTGCTAGTCCCCTGAATGCAAAAGCAGTTTTATCATCGATGTTTTTGCGTCCCGCTGTTTTTCCATTGACCAAGCCGAACAAATCACCGCTTACCAATGCTGGGTTGACTAAAGGTTTTTCCATGTTGGATTCTTGCTCAAGATCGTCGATAACAATCTGATCAAAAGCACTCATAGTCTCTGGCAACCAAGACGCTGCAAGGTCGACCATTGAAACAAATACTCCAGGTTTCAACCAATTGGCATCGAGAAATGGTTTCAATTGTGGTGAAATGGTGACGGAGGTAACGACTATATCAGCATCTTTTATGGTTTCGTGCGGGGTTTCACAGGCAATTGCTGTCAATCCCCTTGCTTCAGCCGTTCGACAAAACGCATCACGACTTTTTGGGCTACGATTATAAGCGCGAATCGCTTTTAGTGGGAACGATTCAGACAATACGCGCAGATGACTATGAGCTTGCACGCCACATCCGACAAAAGCGGCGATCGAAGAGTCGTTTCGCGCCAAGTATTTTGCCGCGACTGCAGTCAGTCCGGCGGTGCGTATCGCTGTAATCCAATTGCCATCGATAATCGCAAGCGGAATACCGGTTCGGCTATCCAGTAACGTTACCAACGAGTTAATGATTGGCAGGCCTTGCTTCGGATTGTCCGGATTGAGTATCAACGACTTTGTGGCAAGAAATGGTGGATCATCTGAGGCAGACAAGGTTGCCATCATATAACGCCCATCTGGCGGGGTGATCACTGATTTAGGAGCATTCCATGCTTGCTTTTGACTTTGCTTGACAAGCAAATTTTCAATTCGGTCCACGATTTCTTGCGTACTTAATGACAAGCTATCTAATTCGTTCGTGGATAAATAGTGAATTTTCGATGTCATACGAGTTCCCAATGATTTTTGTGGATCTTACACTACCAGTAAAACATTAGTCTTATTCACCCTCCGCTGTTATAATTTGCCCCCTTTACAGAAACTAACAGCTTATTTTTGAGGATTTTTTTATGTCTCGCCCCATTCGCAATATTGCTATCATCGCGCACGTTGATCATGGCAAAACCACCATGGTTGACAAACTGTTGCACCAAGCAGGCACCTTTGCCGCACATCAACAAATTTCTGAACGCGTGATGGATTCCAACGATATCGAACGTGAACGGGGCATTACCATTTTAGCCAAAAATTGCGCCATTGATTATGACGGGATACATATCAATATCGTTGATACCCCAGGCCACGCTGATTTTGGTGGCGAAGTCGAACGGGTTTTGTCGATGGTTGATGGTGTGTTGTTGCTAGTGGATGCGGTAGAAGGTCCGATGCCACAAACACGTTTTGTTACGAAAAAAGCATTGGCATTGGGCTTGCGACCGATTGTGGTGGTGAACAAAATTGATCGCCCCGGAGCACGCGCCAGTTGGGTGGTTGATCAAACGTTTGATTTGTTTGATAAATTGGGTGCCAGTGATGAGCAACTGGATTTTCCAGTGGTGTATGCATCGGCGTTGAATGGCTTCGCGACCTTGGATCAAGAAAAACCTTCGCAAGATATGCGTCCGTTGTTTGATACTATTTTGAAACATGTGCCAGCTCCTTCTGGCAATCCTGATGAACCGCTGCAACTACAAATCAGCGCACTGGATTACTCCAGTTTTGTCGGGCGCATTGGTATTGGCCGTATTCGTCGCGGCAAACTGAAGCCTGCACAGGAAGTCATGATTTTGATGGGAGATAATCCGCCGAAAAAAGCCAAGGTCAATCAAGTACTGGGTTTTCAAGGCCTGGAACGAATTCAAATGAAAGAGGCGTTAGCTGGCGACATCGTGCTCATCAACGGCATCGAAGAACTGAGTATTGGTACGACTTTGGCGGATACCAATCAACCTGAAGCACTACCGATCATGGCGGTTGACGAACCGACATTGACGATGACATTTCAAGTGAACACTTCCCCTTTTGCGGGTCAAGAAGGAAAATTTGTCACAAGTCGCCAGCTACGAGAAAGATTGGAAAAGGAATTGTTAACCAATGTCGCGATGCGCATGGAAGAAACCAACGAAACCGACTCTTTTTTAATTTCTGGTCGCGGTGAATTGCATCTCACGATTTTGCTGGAAAATATGCGCCGTGAAGGCTATGAATTGGCGGTATCACGTCCGAACGTGGTAATTCGCGAAATTAACGGAGAAAAATGCGAGCCGTTTGAATTGTTGACTGTCGATATCGACGAAGCGCATCAAGGCGCGATTATGGAAGCACTAGGAGAACGACGCGGTGATTTGCAAGACATGGTGTCGGATGCAAAAGGGAGGGTTCGACTGGATTATCGTATCCCTGCACGCGGATTGATTGGTTTTCAATCAGATTTTATGACCATGACTCGCGGTACAGGTCTGATGAGTCACGTTTTTGATGAGTTCGCACCGATGCGCTCTGAAATTCCGCAACGTAAAAATGGTGTGCTGATTTCATCAGAGCATGGTGAAGCGGTGGCTTATGCACTGTGGAAATTGCAAGAGCGTGGCCGCATGTTCGTTAGTCCAGGAGACCGATTGTACGAAGGTATGGTGATTGGCATTCATACCCGTGATAATGATTTAGTGGTGAATCCGATCAAAGGCAAACAATTAACAAATATTCGGGCATCTGGAACAGATGAAGCAGTAGTGCTTACGCCACCGATTCAGTTGACGCTGGAATCTGCCATTGAATTTATCGCTGATGATGAGTTAGTAGAAATTACCCCCAAAACGATCCGCATACGCAAACGTTATTTACTGGAACACGAGCGCAAAAAAGCTTCGCGTGTCGCGGCTTAATCAACCAGTTTTATTAAATAAGGATGATGAAAATGAAGCAACGTTTATTAACATTTTCCAAAAGATTGCTGCAAATACAATGTTTATTGTTAGTAACTTCCGCGTCATTCGCTAATTCCGTTGCGTGCTTTAACTCCAACATGGGAGCGTTTTGTATCGAATTGTTTGAGTCTCATACGCCGATCACAACCGCCAATTTTTTAACCTATATTAACAACGGTTCATACACCAACGGTGTTTTTCACCGCAGCATTTCCGGTTTCGTTGTGCAAGGAGGGGGCCAGCGAATTGTTGATAACGGAACCGAAAAATCTCTCGTTGCGGTTACGACTCTTCCGCCGATTAAAAATGAATTCAAAATTTCGAATACGCGCGGTACGGTAGCGATGGCAAAACTCCCTGATATCCCGGATAGCGCTACCAGTCAATGGTTTGTCAATCTAGCAGATAATTCCGCTAATCTGGATATTCAAAATGGCGGATTCACTGTTTTTGGTCGTGTTATTTTTGATGGCATGGTTGTTTTTGATGCTATTGCAAGACTTCCTAAGTCTGTTGGTAACTTTCCATTCATTGATTCTATATCGCCCCAGCCTTCTGTGAATAATCGCGTACAAATCACTGACATTACTGTGAAAAATCCTACCGGTGTTTTTCATGAAAACATCGCAAGTTTTGCTGTGGATATAGGCGATGGAACAGTTGCTGAGGTGAAATTAAAATTAATTAACAGCGATGCTGATTTGTTATTTGAATTGGATTCGGAGAGCATTAAATTTTTACCGGCTAAACCCACAAATGTAGCAACATTTTTGCCGCAAAGTGGTTTGGTGTCGATTCCTTCGATTATGATCAATCAAACTACGATGGCTAATAATATACGCATGGAATTGGTCAATACGCAGCCCTATCAATTTGTTTTAAAGAGTTATGAATTAAGTAATTAATCCTTTAACTGAACAGGCAGAAAAGTTTTTTAAAGGATTACAAAAAATTTATCTCACAGTTTCAGTCATATAAAGACATTAATTCCTAATTGACGTTTTATATATGAATGCCGCCAAGCGCTATGCTATTTTTGCTTGTTTACGAACCAATAATCCGCATCCCACAACAGAATTAGAATATCAAACACCCTTTGAATTATTGGTTGCGGTGATTCTATCTGCGCAAGCGACCGATAAAAGCGTCAATCAAGCGACTCGTCAGTTATTTCTCCAAGCGAATACGGCTGAAAAAATTTATGCGTTAGGCGAAGAAGGTTTGGTGAGTTTTATTAACCGAATTGGTTTGTATAAAAATAAAGCCAAAAATATCATTAAGACCTGTCAGCTTTTAATTGAACAGTATCAAGGGCAAGTGCCACGTTTACGTGAGCAGTTAGAAGAATTACCGGGTGTCGGGCGCAAAACGGCCAATGTTGTTTTGAATATTGCCTTTGGAGAACCTACAATAGCCGTTGATACGCATATTTTTCGCGTCGCTAATCGAACGGGTATTGCCCCTGGAAAGACTGTTTATGAAGTGGAACAAAAATTACTGAAATGGGTACCAGATGAATTCAAACAAAATATTCACCATTGGTTAATTTTGCATGGCCGCTATGTGTGTAAAGCAAGAAAGCCCGATTGTGGAAATTGTAATATTGCGCATCTATGCGAATTTAAAGATAAAAATTGAGACATTATTGGTTTTTGTTTGAATAAAATAAACTCATTTTCGCCAATGAAGTATGTTCTTTGAGAAGGAATTGTACGATTGGAGTAATCGTTTTAAGAATTTTTGAGGGAATGAATTTAATTCCTTATTTTTTATAGCCTTTATTATTTTAGAGATATGACACGAAGCTATCAACGCACACCGACACAAATTCGCCCGATCAAAATAACCCGGCACTATACACGCTATGCCGATGGATCAGTTTTGATTGAGTGCGGGGAAACCAAAGTTATTTGTACCGCAACCATTAACGAACAAATTCCAGCTTTTTTGAAAGGGCAAGGTCAAGGTTGGTTGACCGCAGAATATGGCATGCTTCCGGGTTCTACACACACCCGCATGCAACGGGAAGCAGCCAAAGGAAAACAAACGGGGCGTACGCAGGAAATTCAACGATTAATCGGACGTGCATTGCGAGCGGTTGTCGATTTGAAAAAGCTAGGCGAGCGTACCATTCAAATTGATTGCGATGTCATTCAAGCCGATGGTGGCACGCGTACAGCAAGTATTACCGGTGCTTTTGTTGCGGTGCACGATGCGATAGAAAAATTGATCTATCAACAATTGATCGAAACGACACCTATCATTGATCATGTCGCGGCCATATCGGTTGGCATCCATGAAGGCGTGGCCGTGCTCGATCTCGATTATGACGAAGATTCATCGTGTGATACGGATATGAATGTGGTGATGACAGGAAATTTAGGCTTGGTCGAAGTGCAAGGCACTGCCGAGGGCAATGCTTTTAGCCGCAAAGAATTGGATACCATGCTCGATATGGCCCAGCACGGCATTCAACAATTGATCGCAATCCAAAAAGAATCCTTGACACAAACATCGGTTAACCGTGGATAAATTACAAAGACTGGTCATCGCCAGTAACAACGCCGGTAAAATTGCTGAAATTAATGCCTTGCTTGCGCCCCTGGCGATTGAAGCGCTGTCGCAATCGGTGTTCAATGTCACTGAAATCGACGAACCGCATATAACCTTTGTTGAGAATGCCTTAGCCAAAGCACGGCATGCTAGCCGCTGCACTAAACTGCCTGCTTTAGCGGATGATTCAGGGATTTGTGTTGCGGCATTGAATGGAGCGCCTGGTGTCCGTTCTGCTCGCTATGCCGGAGAACCTAAATCCGATGAGCGCAATAATCAGAAATTAATCGAAGCCTTAAAAAACCAAACCAATCGTAACGCTTATTACTATTGCGTGATCGTTCTTGTCCGGCATGCGGATGATCCTCAGCCAATTATTGTCGATGGATCATGGCAGGGTGAAATTATCGATCAGCCGCGAGGGCAGGGCGGATTCGGTTACGATCCGTATTTTTTGCTAGCTGAATTAGGCAAAACATCCGCTGAATTAACAGCCGAACAAAAAAACAGCATGAGCCACCGAGGACAGGCGCTGGTAAAGTTAGCGGCTATTTTACAATCCGAGTGGCCACGTAATGGGCGGGTAGGTGCATGGAACGAATGATAGCTATCGATTTGTATTTGAGCTTTGCGTGCAAAGAATCATACTAATGCATTGTGATGATAGCTCAAATGCTCACCCACAAATGTACTGATGAAATAATAACTATGATCGTAGTCTTGATGGTAACGCAACGTTAGGTTTTGGCTTGCTTTGGCACAGGCATTTTCCAATAAGTGTGGATGCAGTTGATCAGTTAGAAATTGATCGTTCAACCCTTGATCGATCAACAATTCCGGAACACGATGACCCCCGGCAATCAGCGCGGTCGCATCGTATTTTTGCCAGTTTTCTTGATTTTCGCCCAAGTAATTACGGAAAGCTTTTTGCCCCCACGGGCATTGCATAGGCGCGCAGATCGGCGCAAATGCGGAAACCGAACGGAAAATATCAGGATGACGCAGGGCAAGCGTTATCGCGCCATGTCCCCCCATTGAATGACCGAAAATACCGATGCGGCTTGGATCGGCAGGGAATTGATTAACAATGATGTTGCGCAGTTCTTGAGTGATGTAACTTTCCATGCGGTAGTATTTTGACCACGGTTCAGCGGTGGCATCGAGGTAAAATCCGGCTCCCGCACCGAAATCCCAGGCATCGGTTTCACCGGCAATACCGGTTTGACGCGGACTGGTGTCCATCGTGACCAGCATTAAGCCGAGTTCGGCGGCGTAGCGCTGCGCCCCCGCTTTGATCATGAATGTTTCCTCAGTACAAGTCAGTCCGGCGAGGAAAAACAATACCGGCACGCGTCGCTGTGTCGCTTGCGGTGGTTGATACACCGAGAAACGCATCGGTAGGCCAATGACTGTGGACGGATGCTGGTAATAGCCTTGGATGCCGCCGAAGCAGTGGTGTAGATTGCGAGTTTCAAAGGTTGCGCTCATTGTTTTAATACACGACGACCGAACGAATCGATTCGCCGCTTTTCATCAGATCGAATCCTTGGTTAATATTGTCCAGGGTCAGGGTGTGCGTGATCAGCGAGTCGATATCGATTTTGCCTTCCATGTACCAATCGACGATTTTCGGTACGTCGGTGCGTCCCCGTGCACCGCCGAAAGCGGAGCCTTCCCATTTTCTCCCGGTGACGAGTTGGAAAGGGCGGGTGCTGATTTCGGCGCCGGCTTCGGCCACGCCGATGATGATGCTGCGTCCCCAGCCTTTATGCGTGCATTCCAGCGCTTGGCGCATGACTTTGGTATTGCCGATGCATTCGAAGCTGTAATCTGCGCCGCCATCGGTCAGTTGTACGACTGCATCGACGATGTTCGGCACGTCGTTCGGGTTGATGAAATGCGTCATGCCAAATTTGCGTGCCATCGCTTCGCGTTTTGGATTTAAATCGATACCGATGATTTTATCGGCACCGACCATGCGCGCGCCTTGGATCACGTTCAAGCCAATGCCACCCAGACCGAATACCGCGACATTCGCGCCAGCTTCCACTTTGGCGGTATAAATCACCGCACCGATGCCGGTGGTGACGCCGCAGCCGATGTAACATACTTTATCGAACGGTGCATCTGGACGAATTTTTGCCAACGCGATCTCGGGGACCACGGTGTAATTGGAGAAAGTTGATGTGCCCATATAATGAAACAAGGGTTTGCCATTCATCGAAAAACGCGATGAGCTGTCGGGCATCAGACCTTTGCCTTGCGTGCTGCGAATGGCTTGGCATAAATTGGTTTTTTTCGACAGGCAGAATTTACATTCGCGGCATTCCGGCGTGTACAGCGGAATGACGTGATCGCCTTTGCGCAACGATTTCACGTTAGGGCCGACATCGACGACAACCCCGGCACCTTCATGACCCAATACAGTAGGGAACAAACCTTCCGGATCGGCGCCCGATAACGTGTAGTAATCGGTATGGCAGATACCGGTGGCTTTGATTTCAATCAACACTTCACCAGCTTTTGGGCCTTCCAGATCGATTTCTTCAATCGTGAGGGGTTGATTCGCTTGCCAGGCCACTGCGGCTTTGGTTTTCATAATTATCCTTTATGTTGATTGCAGAGATGAGCTAACAGGCCGCGACTTGCTTCTTCAACCATATCCAAGACCAATTCAAAACCCTGATGACCACCGTAATAAGGATCGGGAACTTCGGTCTCGGTGCCAGCATTTTTTCCATAGCACATGAATAATTGAATTTTTTCGATGTACTGCTTGGGGCTGCGCTGACGGAGCAATGCGAGATTTTCTTTATCCATCGCAAGAATATAGTCAAATGCCTCAAAATCATTCATGTTCACCGCGCGAGCGCGTAAATCATCCATTTTATAACCGCGTTGTAGGGCAGCTTGTTGCGAACGATGATCGGGCGGGTGGCCGATGTGATAGGCATGAGTTCCAGCAGAGTCGACTTCAATCAAGTGTTGTACGTTCGCATCCTGGACAAAATGGCGAAAAACCGCATCAGCAGTCGGAGAACGGCAAATATTGCCCATACAAACGAATAATACTTTGGTTTTTTTGTTTTGATTCATGGCTTCGATTCAATTGAAGAATGGTGGGAACGATTTTACAAGCAGTCTCATTCAGGAGGCAACAAACAAGTCGATTTACCGTTTCCTTAAAGGACATCCGAAGTTCCAAGGGAAGTAATACTACCGGGTTTTTCCTTAGCTCATCAGCCGTTCTGCCGATTCTTAATAATTCTCGCGACGATGCCAATTGATCCGCTCCACTTGCTTTTCTTGCCATGACTTCGAATCCTGAATGAATCTACCGGTACCAACCGATTTTAGTGCAGTTGTTACAAAACATAAAAATTCTATTTTTATTTATACAGTTATATCAGCTCAACACGACAGAATGCAGTGTCAATTAGCCTGGGTGCGACAAAATGTCGCATTGTATTTTGTTTTTTTTCGCGCAAAATAGCCGCGCAACAAGGCAGAAACGGGCAAGAAAAGGGGTTCTATGCGATGGGTAATGAATAAGCGTTCTAAGCCTAATTGAAAACATTCTTAACAAGAGAAACCAAATCATTCTCGACATAAGGTGAGTTCGAAAAGCCTCGGAATCCCAATCGCATGCAGTCTGTTTGGGATGGTATCGAAGATAGCCTTGCTATCTTTCTTTTAGAAAATGAAAAAGAGTTTTTGCTAACTGTGTGAAAGAAATACTACCTGCAAATCTCATCATGTTGACTATATTAGGGAGAAAAATATGTACAACATCAGAATAATTGTCCTGCTCATGGGCATGATGGTACTGGCTGGCCAGGTAAGCGCCAGGGTTAACTGGATCGATAAACCGGTCAAACATCCTCCTATCCCACTTCTGGGTGAAGATGGACAGAATGTCTTGGATACAGGCAAACCCTACAGCTCTCGTCAAACCTGTGCCGGCTCGGGGTGTCACGATTACGACAAGATAACCAGTGCCTATCACTTCGAAATGGGGCGTGACGAGGCTTCCGATCGATTCGGTTCTTATAGTAGTTATCTCAGCGGCAAGTGGCTCGTAGGGCCAGGATTTTTTGGTGGGTTTACTTGCATGGGGGGCAATAGTCCGACCATGCTGTCCTTGAAGAACACACCGTATCCGGAAATGTTTCGTGACATGGGGGCTGCCGATTTTGTTGTTAATTGTTCTTCCTGTCATGCTGGTAGCGGCTATGGGGAAAAAGATCGCGATGGCATCTTTTACACCAAGCGCGATCCAGGGAGTATCTCCATGTTTTCCGGAGATTATTTCTCCCGTGGCCATGATGAAAACAACAATATGACCCACGATAATTCAGTGCTGGGTAAATGGAACTGGAATAAAAGCGGTTCGTACGAAGCTGACTGCTTGTGGTGCCACATGAGTCCAGAGCAGGCGATGGTTCCTGATGAGCGTATGAAAAGCTCCAGCGGGCCGATCGCTGACTACCGGAATGCTCAACACAAGCTTGCTAGTGGTGGCTGGTTTGGTTACGCAGTCAGCACAGCCTGGGAATTTTTACCTACTACAGATGGGAAAAAGATTCTGTCTATCGGACGGAATTGGAAGGACGAGAAAAATTATCAGATCATGACCGATGCCGCTGGCAATCCAATTTTTAGCTGGAATCGGGAGGCATTCGATGAGAGTGGACGTATCAGTGTTTCGATGCTGCGCTATCCTGAAACCGAAAACTGCATGTCCTGCCATACCACTAGTACTTCCCGCCGCGGTTTTTATGGATATGGCAGTGAAGCGCGCATGGAGCTTGGCGAGGACGGAACGCTGGTATCTGATTACAAAGACGACGTACATAAAGGTGCCGATCTGGCACGCTACTGGCAAGATGGTGAAGCCCGCGTGATGGACAATTGCAACATCTGTCACAGCAGCAGTTATCTAAAACCCAAAACAGCAAGCGTCAATCTCGATCAAAATCATGATTTCATGAAGGGTGATTCGGATATGGATATCCGCAATGACCTGGATTTCTCGGCGGATTTGCGTAATTGCGAATACTGTCACACTGAAAACAAAAATAAAATGGGTAAGGCGCCCATTATCCCTTCGGGACAACCAACCATCATGGCTGCGCACCTTGAACGCTGGAAGAACGGTGGGTCGCTTGCGGGTTACACTGCAGACAGTCTGAACAAGGTCGTGCAAACTCACTTAGATGTTTTAAGCTGCGAGACCTGTCACATTACCGGTTTGCAAAGCGGCAAAGAACCGCTGCAAATCATGTATCGATACCGAGATAATCAGGAAGGCAAGCGCAAGATCACTCCTTACAACCCGCGTTTACGCTATTTGTGGATTGATACCGTGACCGGTTGGGCATTGTCTAAATTCGAGCGTGGTTTGGTAGTTACGCCAGCCGAGAAAAAGGAAGGTGAAACGATAAGCTACATGGATATCATCGATCCTCAAAGTGGTTCGAAGTTACCAGGCCGTCTCGAAGGTACCATGTCGCATGGCAGTGCAGCGCTCAAAGACCCGGTGGATGCGGACAGTTATCGTTCACTCAAGGTGGCCTATGACAGTCTGATGACTCAACGTCATGGACCCTTACTCAAGGGGCGTCAACCCGATGTGAAAATGGTGTGGTTCGAGTCCAATGAATATATCATTTCCCACAACGTACGCCCGGCGAATCAAGCACTGGATTGCGCCGATTGCCACGCAGTCAAACAAAACGGTTCATTCAGTTCTTTGCTGAAAGCTGACGGAGTTTTTGGTTCGGGTAACACCAAAGTTGTCAGTAAACTGCCTGATCCAGCGTTGGTGAATGAAGGTGTTGTTAAGTTGGATTTGCCTTACATGCGAGTGGCTGGTGATGGAACGATTTCCACCACGCAGGATGACATTCTGTTTACGACGCTCATCAATCCTTTTATGACCATCAGTAATGCACCTGGTAGCCAGTTCTTTGGCGGATTCCTCAGAAAAATGACACTCGAGGAAATGTTCAGGGGTACCACTCAGGATAGCAAAGGACTGCTTGATATGATCGGATCGGCTACCGAAGTGTATGGCGTGGCGCCGCGTTATGGAAAAGGCGCGCTCCGAAACACCATGGCGGCTATGCCAGTCAATACCATCACGGATGCGTTGGCTTCACAGTGGCGAGTCGAATTCTTGCAATACGAACTTTCACCAGAGCTCAGTGCATTTTTGCGGGATCGCAAGTTTGGTGAACTTGCCTCGGACGTCATTCACGTCAGCATGTTCGACGATACCAAGCAAAAGATGACCAATATGCTGGGCAATTCCTTGTTCGTCAAGATACCTTATCGAGGACGGTCGACAGAAATCGGCCAGATTGAGATTGTTGCATCAGTTGACGGTAGTGAGATTCATCGTGTCGATCCAAAAAGCATCGTGTACTTTGCACCCGCACGCGCAGTCAATGGCACTACCTTACCGGGAGGACAGGCCAACAATCCGAATCTGGAAATGGAAGATGGATACGTGGTATTTAAAACCGATACAGCAGGCTTTTATGGGCTGACGGATCGGCTGTAACCACAAAGTAAATTGCCTCGGAGAGAAAGACTTAACAATCTTTCTCTCCAGTTTACAAGGGCAATGCATGCGTCTTTTCAGTCAGCTCGAAGAAACGGATGGGGCTGACTCATAAATTTTGATCTAGTTTGTTATTGGGAGAAAGATATCATGATGAAAACACTATTGTCGAAAACCGCACCATGGCTTGCCGGTGTGGGAATGGCAGCTGGGCAAGCCGCTGTAGCAACACGCTGCACGGTACCGGAACAAGGTACCTGTGTGGGATGCTGTAGTTGTCTCGTAGTCATTGGTTCTTTAGCGAGTTGGGCTCTTCAAAACAAGAGACAGCAACAAGCTGAAACTCAAGAAAAAGTACACAATGAACTGCAGATATCAGAACCGCAATTGCCTCAACCGCAGGTGGTTCATTCCAGGGACTGATGTGGCGACTGTTTGGATTGGTATTATGGGCGCTGGCGACCAGTGCCCAAGGCATCAACACCCAGGGTATCAGTCTGAGTGGCGTGCTGGAGAACAAAATGCAAGTCGATAACCGGCTTACTCATGATCCGCGCGTTTTGTGGGAACTCTGGGGTGATGTCGATGTATCGTCTCCCCGGGGAAAGTGGGGTGCCCACTTTACCTGGGCAAATCAGATTTCCAGTCTGGAGGACAACTCGGGCAGTCGGCTCTATCAGGCTTATTGGGAGAAAAAACTGCCCAGCTGGGGAAGTCATCTGCGGTTAGGACGCTTCCAGCGCACCGATTTATCGGGTTTTTACGTACTCGATGGCGGTCAATGGAATACCCAATGGAATCAGTGGGAACTACAAGTCTACGGCGGGCAGGCCAGGCGTTTTGATCAGCTTTTTACAGCCAATATCGATGCAATTTATGGAGCTGATGTCGCTTATTCAGGTACTCCGAACTACCGTCTGGGACCAGTGACATGGCGCAATTATCGCGCACAATTGGGTTTCCAACAGGTGTATCACGATGATATGTCTTCTTATCGCGCACAGATTGCTTTCTCCAGTCAGGGCTCTTTGGACGAGAAGCGCTTTTGGGAAATGAATCTGTCGGGAAACTATTACATTGATCGCTCTCGATTCGAAAATGCCTGGTTTCACGGCTTTGCTGATCTTACCCGTACATTGCGTCTGCGTAGCAACTTCGAGCATTACCAACCACGGAATCCGCTACCAAGCTTCCGTGAGCGTTTTGTTTATGCCTATGCCACCGGCGGGCAAAGCTTGTGGCGTATGGAGGCGGAACATGTATTACAGCCAAAGCTAAGCTATTCCATCGGGTTGCAGCGTTCCAACCGAAGTGACAATCACGACGGACTTGGGGTGAGAAGTGGATTTGAATATCGTACCGGAAGTGGACGCATATCCGCCAATTATGATTGGTTGAAGTTTGGCCAGGATTCCGCTCACAGTGGATATCTTCATGCTGACCATGCCCTCAATTCACGTTCTGAAGTCTGGATAAATGGAGCGATTCGACACGAGGACAAGAGTCTTTATGGAGTCAATTGGAGCTATGGCGGTGAAAGCGGTTTTCGCTATCAGATCAACAGTGCCTGGATGGTCAATAGCAGCATTTCTTACATTGCTAACAGTCAGTTTAAGCCAGATTATATCGGCGTAGTCCGTCTGATTTATTATCTGGATCGTTTCCGACCAAAGGAAAATAAATGTTTGTCCGATTCGTGTTGATCGCTGTGTTTGCCTTTAGCGTCACCGTTTTGAACAGCAATCCGTTGCAAAGCAAAACAGAAAAAGAGCAACGCTGGACGGAAAAACGGGAAAAACGTAAACCGGATATTTATTTTCCGCATAACGTTCACCTCGAGGCGCTAAAGAAAGAAGGAGATGTATGCGCCTTGTGCCATTCATTCCAGAAAACCAGTGAGACCAATCTGGAATTGATCAAAGACTTGACTGTGGTAATCAACGAACCGCTCAAGGCCATGTGCCATGATTGTCATGTGGTCGAACAACGCGCGCCATGGCGTTGTTCCATCTGCCATACCGACAAAACTACGATCTGGCCGGACGATCACAATTTCAATTATGTTCAGCATCACGGTTCGGTGGCACGCAAAAACGAGCAGCCCTGCCGAGAATGCCATATCGAGCTGTCTTTTTGCTCTGACTGCCATTTCCGCCGGGAGACTTCGGGTATTGGCTATCACCCCTTGGGGTATATCACTCTGCATGGCATGGAGGTTCGTGCCATGCCAGGGAACTGCGGACGATGTCACGATAGTCGTTATTGCGACAATTGTCATGAACTGAGGAGGTAATAATGAAGCAATGGTTCTGGGCAATACTGCTCTTTATTTGTGCAGGAATTATCGTAGGAATTGCTTGGGCGGCTAATTTCATCGACATTGCCCCTAACGAGGGGCGGCTGGTAATGAGCGAACGCCACGAAGGATGGGGAAAAGAGCGATGCCAGTCCTGTCATGTCCTGAGCCTGATTCACAAAAACGCGCCCAATATTCGTGGCGTCGTGCGAGACAAAGGCTATGATACCTGTACCGGCTGTCATGGCAGCAACGGAACGGCAGCAGAGCGCCGCTGCATTATTTGCCACAACTCCGACGATTTACCGTCTACACCGATTCTGTCCGGTAAGCATGCGCATAACTTCCTGCGCAATCAAGATACGGGTAATTTGAGTGATCAGCAGTGCCTGACTTGTCATGAAGCCTCCGATATGAATGGGCGCTGGGATATCAATGTCGACTTGACCAAGCTGCCAGATCAATGGGGTTTGAGGAGCGCATACACCCACGAATCGGAGTTTTGCCTACGATGTCATAACCGCGAGCATCAAAACGCCGGTTTCCCGATCAATGGAGACTATCGGGATCCCATTATCGCCATCGAGGAAAGCTGGCATTACATTGATAAGCATGGATTCGCATCGGGTAGTGGTCAGCGGACTTATGCCGGTTTGCGTCCGCCTTATCGCTACGGTGTAGTCTTGCCGTGTACCGAGTGCCACGCTATGCACGGCACCGAAAATGCCAAGTTGATTTTGGATGATAGCCGCAAGGGCGTGTTCTTTTCCACTTTTCGCCAGGAAGGGGTGCCGGTGCGTAGTATCAATGGAGACTACTCGCAGTTGTGTGTTCTGTGCCATCAGATGGAAATTCTGGTTGAAGATGGCGGGCTAGATACCGGGAACGGTCTTTTTGGAGTGCATCAGGTCGGCAGTGACTGTACCCTTTGCCATACTCATGGGCGCGCCGCTCAGGCTGGATTATGAAATGGTTTGTTTGCGTTTTGGCATTTGGTTTTGCGGTCAATATGCCGGGTTGGGCTGCTAAGATGGGAAAGGAAAAGCAACCCAAAACGCCGCCTTTGCATCATTTGGTCGATATTGCTGTTCCTGACTCGATGCAACTAGACTCCCGGTTGCCGCTGCAAACGGATCGGATGCTTAAGTGTCCCGTGTGTCATGGGATTGAGGATATCGACAAGCAGGATTTCGCCAAGATCGACAAGAAACATCCGGATTTTCTTCGTGATGGCCCTTATCCTGACCTGAACCAATTCTGCTACCGTTGCCACGATGAAGAAAAACACCGTCGGCCGAATATCCACGATATGCTAGATGCTGAAGGCAAGCCGAAGGAAGAGTATTGCCGCTATTGCCATCGGGAAGTATTGGAGCGTGATCAGCGTTACGAGTTATCCGAACTCAAGCTCAGAGCACCGATGGATAAGCTCTGCTATGGTTGTCATTTGAAGACGCCTCACTTTAACGCGCTGGAGCATCAGGTCGAGCCTTCCGAGAAAGTTAAAAAGCAACGCGAGCGTTTCTTGCACGAACACCCCGAAGTGATCCTGCCTTTGACCGAAGATAACCGTGTCACCTGTATCACTTGTCATACACCGCATCCGCCTGGAGTCATCGATACATCACTGCCTGCGGCGCATCAGGTCAGTACCGCCAAAGTGAACGAAGCGCCGCTGTATCGCGATAGTTTATGGAAAGAAACGATTGCTGAAGACAAGGCGCCTCGTCTGGCAGCCATCAGTGCCCTATACGGGCGACCGCTCACCTATGACTATCAGCAAATTCAGGGGGAAGCTTTACTACGTCTTGCCGCCAAAGACGGCACCTTGTGTCGTGCATGTCATACTTTTGTAGATTAAGGAGATTATAAAATGAATCAAGCAGCCTCTTTACACAATTGGTCTTTCTGGCGTCGCTTTAAAGCGGTGCCCAAATTTCAGAAATTCCGCTATGCAATGATTACGCTGTCCTGCCTTGCTTTTTTGGGGCCGTTAGCCATTTTGCCTGGTTTGGTCGGTAATAATGATCTTTGCGGTGTATTGTGCATGCGCCGCTTTTATCTCTATTTTCCTGGCATGAGTATGGATGATTTATGGATGCACATGTCAGTGGCCTGGATCGGAACCATCTTTTTTTTCATGATTCTCACCGTTACTTTCTTCTATGGTCGGATTTGGTGTGGATTCATCTGTCCGGTGGGCGGACTCAGTGAGCTGGTAAGCCGTGTCCTCGGTCCTCGCTGGAAAATCGATTACCGCCCCCTGCCGCAAGTGCCTATTCGCTACGGCTATCTTGCAACCTATATTCTGCTTATGCCTATGGTCGGAATCAGCGCCTGTACGCTGTGTAATTTCATTACGGTACCCCGTCTGGTTACCGCGCTCACTGGCGGTACGGCTGGCGTCGCTTTTATCTTCTCCACGATCGGACTGGCGAATTTGAGCTTGCTTTTGATGCTCGGTTTTTTCGCGGAGAAAGGGCGTGCCTATTGTCAATTCATGTGTCCGATTGGTGCTATTGACGGTTTGGTCAACCGGGCTGGTGCCAAATTGCAAATGACTCACCGCATCCGGGTGGAGCGTAGTCGTTGCACTGGTTGCAATGAATGCGCCAAGGCCTGCATGACCGGGTCAATCAAAATTGTCAACGGCATTGCTCAGGTTGATCAAACTTCGTGTATGTCGTGTCATGATTGCGTGGATCATTGCGAGTGGAACGCCATTGAATGGACCACCGGTCCCCGGAACGTTCAACCTAAGCGAATCAAGAAAAACATTCAGATTTATCCTGAACCGCAATGGCAAGCTTTTCCGCCTGCACCGATGCCTGCGGCTGATCCCGTCAGGGGCGTGATGGTCAGGCAAACGCTGCATTACTTCACGATTACAGCCATGCTGATGTTTGTTTTATATGCAACGATCCAACAGCTCTAAGTATGAAATGGAGTTTGTTTTTTGCCTTGTTGGTCATTTCCTGGCCGCTTGGCGCACTCGAGCGTCACAGTGATCCAGATGGATGTTTCTCCTGTCACGGCTTACCGGGACTCGAGTATATCGATGAAGAAGGGACGCGGCGCACTGCCAGTATTTTGCGCAAGGATTATTACGCTTCGCTGCACGGCAGTGTGCCCTGCCGCGACTGTCATCGCAAAATTCAGGATTATCCTCATGATCCCAAAGATGGCTATGTCGATTGCGGTCAAAGCTGTCACGTTAAAGAGCCTTCTAAAGGCAAAGCCTTCAGTCACCGAAACGTGGTCGAGGAGTTCGAGCAATCAGCGCATGGCAAGGGTTTGCACGCTGGATGGACGAAAGATTTGCATGGCGGCAATCGGCTTAAGGAGGTAGAGGAACAGCAAAATCCATCCTGTCGACGCTGCCACTTCAATGAGCCCTATATTAAGCCCGAGCGTCTGTCTATCTTCTTTGAAGCGTTTGATCATGTCGACATGCAGTGTGGCAACTGCCATCAAGGAGAGGTCTGGCGTGATCAGTACTCGGGCCACATCCTGCGGCGTCTGGTCGGCAAGCATTATTCCAAGAATGAAGAAAACAAGATGTGTATCAACTGTCATGGCAACACCGAAGCCATGAGCCGGGTAAAAATCGAAAATCCGGAAAAAAGCGAAACAGAGCAAGGTGAACCCCAACTCGAACCAGCAGGACCGCGTTTTGTACTGTCAGTTGCAAGCTATGCCAAATTCCTTCATGGAAGATTGCTAGAAGTTGGCAATGAACATGGTGCCTCATGCCTGGATTGTCACGCTCCCATAGGAACTGGTACGCGCCATGGCATCAAGCGTTCACGCGAAGATCAATCATCGACTCACAAAGACGGACTACCCGAAACCTGCGGCCAGTCGGGTTGCCATCTGGACTATGCTCGTGATCCCAGAAACGCCGGTTTTCTCAAAACTGATGTGCATAACATTGCCTGGGTTGATGCGGAGAAATTACGCAACACCGATTTTTCGCCTGTAACCGCGGATGAAAAATCGAGGTGGTTTAATGTATTGATGATACTGGGGCCGTTTGCCGGATTGTTTCTGCTAGGACAGGGAGGATGGTGGTGGTGGGAGCGGCGTGAAACAGGCGAACCATTGCTGGGTGCAGATCGTTTTCGTCGGGTGATGCTGGGAATGAAACTGCCGGAAAAGCGCTGGCCATGGCAGAAGCCGGCCGGTCAGGACACGTCGCTTCAAACCAAACCGGATGAACTAGACGATTCTCTGATTATTCTTTATGCATCGCAGACCGGTAATGCCGAAGAATTAGCCGAACGGCATTTTAATCTGGCCGAACGCTGGCAACTTCCGGTACGCCTGATCAATATGGCGGAATTTGAGCCACGAGAACTGGTCGGGCTTCGTTATCTGTTTTTACTGACCAGCACGCAGGGTGAAGGAGAGCCTCCCCTTACCGCGCAGACACTGTATCATTATCTGAAGGGACTTGCGGCAAGGGAACATGCTACACCGCTGTTTGGGCACTTGCACTATGCCGTGTTCGCGTTAGGGGACAGCAGTTATCGTAATTTCTGTCAATGTGGTAGGGATTTCGATACTTATTTGAGCAAGCTCGGGGCGATTTCCGTTTTGCCTCGGGTCGACGGTGACGTGGATTTTGAAGCAGCGGCCACCGCGTGGATGGCGCAAGTAATTGCAGCCTACCGGGAGCTTAGCGGCCATGAGGGCATCGAACCACCACCGGAGGTCAAGCCGGCATCTACGGGTTATGGAAAGCAGCGGCCGTATTTGGCCAGGATATTGAGCAATTCCAATCTCAATGCTGCCAATTCATCCAAGGAAACACGCCATGTCGAAATTGATCTTGGCGACTCGGGGCTGACCTATGAAGCGGGTGACGCTTTGGGGATTTATCCTCGTAATGGCGGTCCCTACGTGGAAAGTTTCATTCGGCAACTCGGCTGGAATCCCGATCACGAAATCATCCACAATGAGGAACGTCTCAGTTTGCATGAAATGCTGCTCGGGCGGCTGGAAATTACCACAGTGACACGTCCTGTGCTGGAAAAATACGCAACCCTTACCGGCAACGCAGAATTGGCGCAACTGCTGACGAATGACGCCGCTTTGCAGGATTACCTCTATGGCAGGCTTTGGCTGGATATACTGCAAGACTTCCCGCTCGGGGAGCTGACGGCTGAAGAAGTTCTGCCGATTTTTCGTGCCATTCCACCCAGGTTGTATTCCATTTCGTCCAGCCCCAAAATGCATCCGGGACAGGTGCACGTCACAGTAGGGGTGGTGCGTTACCATGCCCACGACCTGGACCGCGAGGGAGTGTCTTCCAATTATCTCGCGCGTCGTCCGATCGGTAGCCATATTCCGGTTTTCACGCAGACAAACGCACATTTTCGTCCACCCAAGGATCCTTCCTTACCCATGATCATGGTAGGGCCCGGAACCGGGGTCGCGCCTTTCCGGGGTTTTGTCGAAGAGCGTGAAGCAATCGGGGCATCGGGCAAAAATTGGCTGTTTTTCGGTGATCAGCACCAGGCCTGTGATTTTCTCTACCAACAAGAATGGGAAGATAAACTGAAACGGGGCGTGTTAAGCAAACTGTCTTTGGCTTTTTCGCGGGATCAAACCGAGCGTATCTATGTCCATCAACGCATGCGTGAGGAAGCCCAAGCGCTTTATGCATTACTGGAGGAAGGTGGAAGCTTTTATATCTGTGGCGAAGCGGCGCGCATGGCTAAGGATGTTCATGCTGCCTTGATTGATGTTGTCATCAAAGCCAGCGGTCGCTCACGCGAACAGGCTGTGGATTATGTCAAGATTATGGAACAGGAAGGAAGGTATCAGCGCGATGTTTATTAGATTCATACTACTGGTTGTGTCGTTTTATTGGATCAGTGGCGTACAGGCAAATCCGATCTATCTGGAAGCCATCGAACAGCGTCCTGACGAGAAACGGCTGGCCGAGTCGCGCAAAACGATTCATGATTACCGAGAAATCGAGATTCGAGAGGATCTGGATCAGCAGTTGCCTCCTTTTCATCGCCGTCCGCAGCAGCCAATCAGTCAAGGTGAAACGTTCTGCCAGATGTGTCATTTGCCCCTACCACACCGGCAATCGCTGTGGACGCGCGCCTTGCTCAACATGCACAGTCGCTATATTGCGTGCAGTACCTGTCATTTTCGTCCGAAAAACGTTACTTTTGCTTACCGATGGCTCGATTTTTCCAACGGACAGGTACTAGAAGCCGATGCTTCGCGCTTTCGTGCGGGCCGTGATCTGGACAACGAGAATCTGCCGGATGGAAACGTGAAAATCGCACCTTTCTGGCAAGACCAACCCGCCGTTCCCTTGCCTTCATCTGCAAAAGCACAGGACATCGCCCGCCTATGGCGCGAGGGCGATACAGAACAAAAGATTCAGCTACACGCCCAACTGCATCGCCCGCTTGAGCCACAGGGCTTGTCATGCGATGGTTGCCACCAGGAAAAAAAGCCACTGTTCGACCTTCAGGCCCTTGGTGCGGGCCTTGACCAGGCTAAGCAAATCCAACGCCATGTACTCCCGCAATTCTTTAAACGCAACTACGACAAGGAACAAAAGATTCGCATCCTTGATCTGACCCGATGATCACTGTGATATCGAAAATACCGCAATATTTTTTTCTCTTGGTTTTGCCTGGCTTGCTATTGCCGCTTGCGCTCCAGGCTGCACCCAGACCGGCAGCGGTCGAACAAGTCGCCTACGATGGGCTTGAACGTCCGGTGGGTGTGACGCTTACCCCGCAAGGTGGAATCATGGCGTTGGATGCACGCGGTCAATTGTGGCGATTGCAAGGCGCGAAAAAGATTTTGCTGCAGGCAGCAGAGACATTCAAAAAACCCTTGGATATCACTGCCACGGAGAATGGTTTTCTGGTAACCGACACCGGCAGACGCCGTTTAACAACATTGGATAGGCAAGGGCACATCCAGCGTCACTATGATTTACCAAAGTTGACTTGCGATGAAAAAGAAAACGAGTCTGCCGATCACTGTCAGATCGATCCCGATCCGGTCGCGGCCCTCCGCGTTGGCGGCCATATTTACTGGAGCGATCGTAGTTCCCGCTTGTGCTGGATTGAAGCCGATCAAGGTAAATGGCAAGGTTGCACCGGCAAACGAGGTAGTCCGGCTGGGCAATTTCAGTATCCCTACCAGATCGTCGCCGACACACAACGATTTCTGTACGTGGTGGACGCGCTCAACGCCCGGGTTCAAGTATTCAATGACTTGGGGCGCCCGTTTTCCCAGATCGGCCGTTTTGGCCTGCAGTCCGGGGAATTGTTTCGCCCCAGTGGATTAGCGATGGATGTCGGGCGTGAACTACTATTCATCAGCGATGCGTACCTGGGTACGATCCAGGTGTTTCACCGTGGAGAACCACTGGGAGCACTAGCAGACAGCCACGGTAAAGTAGTTAGCTTTGAGAATCCTACTAGCCTGGCGTATCAGGACGATATCTTGGTAGTCAGTGAAACCGGTGCCAACCGAGTCGTTAAAATTCGCCTTGCTTTCACCGAGGTAATGCCGCTGCAACGAGTGGCCAAGCCAGAATCTGCGCGGCGCGAATGCCTGATGTGTCATCTGGAATTGGCCGAGAAAGCACCGGAAGCCCTGCGCGCTTTCGATGCCGCCGATCAGTCGCCGGTCGCCAGCGAAAAAATGTGCGACAGTTGCCACCTTGGTCCGGTGATCGATTCCCGATGGGCGATCGGGCAAGGCAGTCAGCATCCGACGGTTTATGATCCTCCCAAGCGCTTTCCTCAGCCCAGACCGCACAAAGACAAGTTACCGGATGAATTTCCCACGATCAAAGATCATCGACTCAGTTGCGTCAGTTGCCACACACCGCATAATCACACCGATGCTCAGGCAACTCTCTATTCAGGACATCGGAATGCTTGGTTGCGCGTCAACAACGATGATGCAAAGTTATGCGAGCGCTGCCATGAGTCCAAAGCCAGTAATGCCCGCAATCAGAACCCCCAAACACGCGGAGTCAATCATCCTTTGAGTATTCGCATGGAACCAGGGCCATTTAGCAACGCACCAGGTTTTCCCAAAGACGAAGAACTGACTCATGGGTTACCGCAACGCCTGAGTGATGCTGGCGCCATGTTGGGAGCAGAAGGAATTGTCTGTCAGAGCTGCCATCAAATTCATGGTGGAACTGGAGATAAAACGATGCTGGTGGTACAAGAGCAATTTTTGTGCACCGCCTGTCACCAGCGCCAAAGTAGCCGGAGTCCGAAACATGCAAGGGAAAAAGGAGTGCACCCAGTTCATTTCAAACCGGAGCGGCGGATTGAATTTGATGGCAAGCCATTGGACTGGTTGAGCTGCACCACCTGCCATCCAGTTCATGAAGGTCGACTCGCAACAGCCATATTGCATCAGCCTGCTGAAAAACTGTGCGAAAACTGTCACAAACGCCAGCATGCGGATAGCAAAGAAGCAGCACAGAAAAAAGGAGTGCATCCGGTTAATTTCGAACTGGACGATCCGGTAATCCTTGAAGGGAAAGAAATCAAGCAAGTGACTTGCCTTACATGCCACACCGTTCATCGCGGTAAACCGGATACTCCAGCATTGCGTCTGGAGCATCGTGACGGCCAGTTATGCTCATCCTGCCATAAAGACAATCTTCCCGTGCTTGGCAGCGATCACGATTTACGGATTACGGCCAAAAACAGCCATAATCAGCTCAAAGAAACTCCCAAAGAAGCCGGTGTATGTGGAAGCTGTCATAGCTTGCACCGCAATGAAGACAAGCAACCATTTTTGTTTGCAGCGCAGGCGGTAGGTCAACCCGATCAACCGGTAGCAGATCAACAGCAGAATACGCTACGGCGCAATCGGTTATGCCTGAATTGTCATCAGGATGCAAAATCTGCACCAGCCAAGGAAAAAGCCATTGGTTACTTTAATCATCCGGCCCAGGATATCATTCTACAAAGTGACAAAAAGCTTATGCCTTTGCTCGATAGCAAAGAAGCCGTGGCGGATTTTGGTCATATTGCCTGTATAACTTGCCACAATCCCCATGTGTGGCGTCCTGAACATCGCGAGAAAAAAGCACCACCCTTGGCCGGTAATCGCAAAAATCTCCAAGGTGATCCACACACCAGTTTCCTGCGTGAAACCAAACCCGAAAAAACCTTTTGTCTAAGCTGCCATGGTCTGATGACGCGCACCAAGTTCAAGTATTATCATGATGAAATAGTGCGTGACGTGGTGGATTATTTGAATTGAGACTGATGATTGTCAATCAACATTGAAAAGTTACTAGTTATGGATGAGAAAATCCGGCATTGAGTCGGAGAACCTCGGAGTGATAACACTGGAACATCTGTGTCGTTGCATCACGCGACCGGCGATTGCTAGTGAACGACTGACACGCAATAAAGATGGGCAAATCGTGTTAAAGCTGAAGACACCTTATCGGGATGGCACGACCCACATCATCATGTCGCCACTGGAATTCATGCAACGGCTGGCTACGCTGGTTCCCCGGCCAAAACTGAACCTTATCCCTTTTTATGGTGTGCTCGTACCGAGTGCCAAGTTGCGCCCAAAGATTATTCCAGGCGAGAAGAAAAACAAAAGTAATGCATCCGACACGAATGATCATGTGCCGTCTTCCACGACTTCCGTGCGCATCAGTTGGGTGCGTTTGCTCAAGAGGCTGCTTTCGCCTGACCTTGCGTGGATGCAGCTACATTTCGCTCAACTGCAAGATGCGTCAAAAATGCTTCTACTTCCGACACTCCCATCTCTTTCGGATGCCGCTTGCCATGAAACAAAATAAACCGCCTTGCCCAATCGACGTAGAAATTCTCGGTGCGAATGGAATAGTGTTTGGCGCGTATACCCTCGTGGATCCGATCCAGTAGTTTTGGAAGATTATTCATCCGCGTTTTTAGGTTCTCATAAAAAGCACCAGCATTATATCCATATAATTATATTGGAGAATAATCCATTGACTTGGTAAATCTAATAAATGAAAATGCTATCTTTCTAATTTTAGTTAGGCCGCATAGGTGGAACCTTTCCTCTTCAAAGACACTTTCGGCGGGTACCTTTTCGGCGCGTCAATCATTTCGGTGCTGCTCGCGTTTCACGTGTATCGCGATAGATATCCACTTTTCTCCGCGATCTCACTACTTTCCTTCGCTGCTGGATTGCTCTTCTCATCGCACTGGCTTCTCATCCGATCACCGGGAGACAGCTTGGATCGAGTACTGACAAAGCCAATCGGCGTTGTCTTGTTACTTGCGTCGTTTGCAGTTCTCGCGTGGGGTTACCGTAGGCTGCGCGCCCTCCCAGATCGGCGCCCTCGGCCAGAGCGGGAGGGGACGACGGGGATACGAGGTCGTCAGTCCGCTGGGAACTCGGATCCCCAACTTGGCGGGCTACCAGTCACAGTCTGGGTCGCCACATTGCTTACTGCCGGAGCGTTCTTTGTACTCACCGTTCATGGAGCAATTTCAGACGGATTCTGGCGTACCAGGAAGCTGAACTGCGAAATCCCTGCAAACGTTCCATGCACAGTTGCATTGATCCTCATTGCCGCTGCAGTGGGACTCTGCGCGGGCCTTCTGGTATACTTTGCGCTCCGGTCGCTTGTTCGGTGGCGTCGGGCGCGAAAGCGCGAGCGTGCGGTCTGAATTGCGGCCTAACCCCTCGCTCAACCGGACCCGCAGCGGCGTCCTGCCACTGCGTGCCGGTTAGCTCGAACGTTGGGCAATTACATACTAAAACAATACAAGAGGAGGAGTTATGCCTTGGACACACGTAAACCTTCATAACGGATCAGTCGTTCAATTGTACAGGCAGCAATTTGCACAAGAATGTGGTCCTTCGTGCGTTGCCACCCTTGGTCGAATGTTCGGCCGAGGTATGGACATTGGGCCTGCACGAACAACAATCGGAGCAGTTGACCACAATCGTCCTCCGGGTGGTGGTATGGGGCACAACTGGCAACAGGACTGGTCATATATGACATCCCTGACACAAGCACTCTCGCAGTATGGCTTTCGAATGGCTCATACTCGCAAGAATTTGTCACTAAACATCTACAGACAGTTTTGCGAAGAACGACATCTACGAAGTCCAGCCATACTTCGAGTTGAGTGGCCAAATGGAACTGGGCACTTTATCGTAACCGTTGGGAAGAATCGCGCTCAACAGCAGAATTTCATAGAAATTCTAGATCCAGAATATGGCTACCAAAGAGTAAGTCTCACTGACTTTCCAAATTATCGTGTCCGCGATCCAGCCACTCGTGTCGTTATTGCTCAAGGGACTCTGGATCGTTTTTGGTCAGTGGAAACGATGTGATGCGTAAGAACGCCTAGCAGGTATCAAACACATCGCTTGTGCAACGTTGCCCAACAAGGCGCTCCAGCCGACGCGCTATCGCGCCGGCGTCAATACCACCGGCAAGCGCTTGGCCGCTTTTACTTCCACTATTTCTTTCAGCCATGGCCAATCAATATTCAATACTTCCCGATACAAAAACAGCAAGGCTGCTTTCACCTGTCCTTGCGTGGATGCAGCCACATTCCGTTCAACTGCAAGATGCGTCAAAAATGCTTCTACTTCCTGCACCCCCATCTCTTTCGGATGCCGCTTGCCATGAAACAAAATAAAGCGCCTCGCCCAATCGACGTACGAATTCTCGGTGCGAATGGAATAGTGTCTGGCGCGTATACACTCGCGCACCCGGTTCAGTAGTTTTGGAAGATTATTCATCCGCGTTTTTAGGTTCTCATAAAAAGCACTAGCAGTATATCAATATGATTATATTGGATAATAATCCACCCATATTGACTTGGTAAATCTAATAAATGAAAATGCTATCTTTCTAATTTTAGTTGGGCATCAGAAACCTGTTGCTCACACGGGACCAGGAGGGTCGATATGCCCGGATTCAAGACTCCAACGCCCACATGCAGATGGTTGGGCTCACCCATCCCAGACAGTGGCACCAGTCGAATGGTAGATGGCGTGGACTGGGAGAAGGATCAACCGATGATCAAGTTTCTGAAGAAACACATACCAGATCGCTTCGCCATAATACCCGAAAAGCACCCCAGAGGCCGAGGAGTTGGCGGGTATGTACCACGTAGAACTCGAGCCGGAGGTTTCTCTGCGCATTCTCAGGGGCGTGCAGCAGATATCTACTTAGACGCGTTTGATGATTTGCAAAAATACCTAGGCGACGAACTGTTTTCCATGTTTGTTGACAACGCCACAGATCTTGGCGTCGAGCATATTATCTGGAACCGCCAGATCTGGAGCGCCGAGAAAGGCGGCCCTCGCAGCTACACTAATGCAGCTAATGGCCCACACACGAATCACATTCATGTCGCTTTCAGCGAACTTGGCAGTCAGCTGCAGCCCGTGCAACTGCTAAATCTTCTGGATGAGATCAAGGCCAAGTTTGAGTTTCGCGCTTTTACTCTCGCGGTATCAGCAATCATAGCTTCGACCTACGACCATTTGACATCATCTTTGAGATAAACGCACCGCCGTGGTGAACGACCTGATGCCTAACCTCTCGCTCAACTCGACCCCGCCCCATGTACATCCAAAGCTATTGGCCCTCAAAGAATTCATCTTCCAAACTGCTTTAACTACGGAAGGTGCAGAAGAACTCGAAGAATCGCTGAAGTGGGGCGAACCAGCCTACGTCACAGAAAATAAAAGCGGCAGTACGGTTCGAATCGACTGGAAGAAGAAGGAACCGAATTACTACGCGATGTACTTTAACTGCAAAACCAACTTGGTCGAGACTTTCAGAATTTTGTTTCCTAATGACTTCAGATTCGAAGGTGAGGTGTGCTGTCAAAAATGGAGTCCATCGGTTTAAGCGGCAAGCAGATTGACATAGTATGCTGCGAAAATTGTGCAGGTGATAAATATCTTAATTTTTCTTGCTTGCGCTGTCGGTTATAGATTATTTCGAACTATTCGGTAATTTCCTGCATGGCTTGTTGCCGTGTTGTGAATCTTCGATGATGCACCCGTTCGGTTTTAAGTAACCCCCCAGAAGCTTTCCATCGGCGCATGATCATAGCAGTTCGCCTTGCGGCTCCTGGAGGTGATCATGCCAAATGGTTGCAATAAATTCTGGTAATCGTGTGCACCGTATTGACTACCTTGATCTGAATGAACAATGAACCCCTGATCTGGATGTTGACTTGCAATGGCACGAAACAAGGCTTGTATCACTCAATACCTGGTCATTCTCTTATTCATGGCATAGCCCATCCGCTCGTCATTCAATTGATCTTTTACGCTAGCCAAATACAACCAGCTTTCATCTGACGTTTGTCTACTACAGCGCGTTCTCCTCGCTTTTCAGCATAAAACCAGTTCTTTAGCGTTTCCTTGGGTAATGACAGTCGTTTTGCCGCTTCAACCAACGTCAATCCATTTTCTTTGAAAAACTTAACTGATTCCTTATGAAACTTCGGACTCTATGAAAATAAGCATACCTCATGTTCTGATTTGAAGCGCATACAGTATTTTTAGGAAAAAACTGTACATGAACATACATAAAAGCACTCGTTTAATTTTATTAGACCGGCAAGAAATCTGGCGACTTTATCAAACTCGAATCTGGAAAGTAACGTACTTGGCGGAACGCTTCAGGGCGAACCGATCAACGATTTATAACAGTTAGATGCCCGTCATTTTTTATATGAATATGTTTGTTGTACGAATCACCAGGATATCCGTAGTCTTGTTGATCGACTGCCATGATTGAAAAGCGATTTTGAAAAATAACAAAATTTGCCGATGATTTCTTATAATCCTGTAGAATTCGACAGTAATTAACTCAATTCAATTTTGTTTATCATGTCTCGATCGAATATCCGTTTTTTTCTTTTGGTTGCTGTAATAATCGTGCTGCAAGGTTGTGCTAGCCCTACGCAACGGGAAATCTATTTTGCCGATGGAACGAAAGGCTATAACATTAATTGCAGTGGCAGGGAAATGAATTTTAGTCATTGCTTGGAAAAGGCTGGGGAAATTTGTAATGCCAAGGGATATCACATTCTCAATCAAAGTGGGATGATTATTCCACACTCGGTCGCGGTCCACGATTTTAAGAAAAACCCTTATTCACCGACTTCTGGATACGCCACTTTCCCAGGCTCGACGATGACTCGTAATGTATTTATTCGCTGCAAGTAATAAATTAGTAAACCTCCGTTGATTATTTTCTAGAAGGCTTACCCCCTTTGTATTGTTTTACAGGGGGATTGTGAAATAGGTAGAGAGTACGCGGTTTGCCAGATCAGAAATCATCTATTACTAGAAAAAAATTTATCATTGAGCAATCGAATCAATGTGTTTCATGTGGTTTATGCTTGCCTCATTGTCCTACCTATCGATTACTCAAATCAGAATCCGATTCTCCGCGTGGCCGCATCGTTCTGATGAACGGGGTGGCCGCTGGGAAAATACCTTTAAATGCGCGATTTATCGAGCATATGGATTGCTGTTTAACCTGTAGAGCCTGCGAAAAAGTTTGCCCTAATAACGTTTCTTATGGTCGTCTGATTGATGAAACCCGGGCATTAATCATAGATCGTCCCGTTTCCTTCAAGAAAAAATTCCAAACAACTTTAATTTTTTACTTACAAAAAATATTTTTTTCTAAACCTCAACGGCTGGATAGGTTGCGATTTTTGTTCATCTTTATACAGAGCAGTGGTTTTTTGCGTTGGATGCGCTCTTTTCACAGACTAAAACCCAATAGAATGCTAAAAATCATTGCGAATCTCCCCGTTGCTAAGATTCCTTATCGAAGCCCGCAAGCGATAGGAGCTACTGCTAGCAATACATGGCAGTCACTTTATCCTGTCAAGGAAAATAAACGCGGTGACGTCGCTCTGTTTTTGGGGTGCGTTGCTCGACTGACGGATACAGAAACGCTTAATGCAAGTATTTATGTACTAAATCGTTTGGGATATAGCGTTCATATTCCGGCTCAGCAAACTTGCTGTGGCGCGATATATCAACATAGTGGACATGTTCGTGAAGCGTGTTCGTTAGCAGAGCAGAATAATATGGCTCTTTCTTTACCAAATTTCGATGCCATTATTACGACAGCTTCAGGTTGTGGTGCTCAATTAAAAGAAGCCAATGCACTGAATCGATCTATTCCTGTCCTCGATATCAATCAATTTCTTGCTTCGTATCAGGATTGGGAGAGTATTGAGCTAGCGCCATTACCTGAAAAAATCCTGGTTCATGATCCGTGTACATTGCGAAATATACTTCATGGACAAACCGCTCCATATTCTGTGATTTCTCGCATCCCCAATGCAGAGATTGTTGCTTTAGAAGGAAATGACCAATGCTGTGGCGCGGCTGGTACTTATTTCTTAGATCAAGCGAATATTTCCGATGCGTTGTTAGAAAATAAATTAAACGCTGTAGCAAAAAGTGGCGGCAAATTGTTATTAACCTCAAACGTTGGATGTTCGATGTTTTTTGTGCAGGCAATTCGCGAAAGAAATCTGGGAGTTGAAGTATTGCACCCAATCGTATTGCTGGCGAAGCAAATGGGTTGGCAACCCACTGCTTAATTTGAATCAGCTATTAATGTCTCGGGATGCTCTGCAATGTTTCCAGAAGCGGCGAATCACGTCAAATTCAGAGAAATTCATACTCATTACTACAATCGCTATTGATTTAGATAGCACTAGTAGTGTTCGGTTAGTTAACCAAAATTGCATCGGTGTAAAATTTTTTCTGAATATACTTCTTGTGAATACGGGCTAAATTTGGTGTCATGAGTGCCGATATTAATAAAGTCAGACATTGATCTGAAAAGGGCAAACCTCGCGAAAGCGTGGGACGCAAAGTTTATGGTCTAAAGGGCTTACGCTCCAAGATAGCATGACTGCCAGATATCTCATTCAAATAATCGAGCTTGTTTACTATAAATATTCGATAAAGGAAAGTGTTTTTGTTTTTTAGAAAACACAATTCTTGCTGAAATAATTGAGCTTATTTATTTTAACTATCGATAAAGAAAAGTGTTTTTGTTTTTCTGAAAACATAATTCTTGCTGAAATAATCGAGCTATTTACTATAAATAGTCGATAAAGGAGAGTGTTTTCATTTTCTGAAAACACAATTCTTGCAGTTGCTTATTTTTGAGTGCCCTTGAATTTAAAAGGAATAAATTCATGGAAACTAATAAGCATTTTTTCATATGCCAAAAAATATTCACGACATTAACATTATATGTGACTTTTCTCGTTTTAATCTTCGGAGCCGGATATGTAAAAGCGGGTGAGACCGTTGATGTCATGGTGCTATATTCGCCAGCAGCGCAACAAAATATTAATGAAAAAAATATTGTTCATGCCATTCTTAATACCAACACCGTATTTCGAAATAGTGGAATCGATACTCGTTTGCGCTTAGTGTATACCGCTCCCATCAACTTTAATGAGCTAGATTTTTCTGATGCTGATGTAGCTTTGTTGGCGATGGAATCGAAAACTGATGGAGTTATCGATCAGATACATACATTACGAAATCAAAATGGTGCTGACCTCGTCATCCTTATTGTAAATGCTACAGGAATCTGGAATGGATGGACTGGTGGAGATGCGAATGTTTTGTATCGCAATGATCCGAGTTTATCTGAGTATGCTCCATTTGCTATGGTAGATTGGCAAAATTTAGATTCAACGGCTTTTACTCATGAAATCGCACATACAATGGGCGCTCACCATGATTGGTATGTTTCTTCAGAAAAAAAAGTTCCTTATTCTTATGCCCGCGGGTATGTGAATCTAAATCAAGGATGGAGAACTATCATGGCTTACGAGAATGAATGTCTAGATAACGGAAAAACTTGTCCACGTATTCCTTTTTTTAGTAATCCAAATCTAAAATATAACGGGGTTCCAATGGGTATTCCTATTGGAACAAATATAAACTGTCAAAATGGTGTTACTGCAAATCCTCCCTGTGATGCGTACGATGCCTTAGCGATTATAAATACATCTCAAACTTTTGCAGCATTTAGGCCAGAATTTTGGCAAAAATTAAACCAACCTGTTCCCTCATCGCCTTTAAATAGTGCAGTATTAAATACTTATACACCTCAATTTACATGGAAGCACAATCCTGCTATTTCTCAGTATGCACTGATGATAGGTTTATCACCTGATGGAAGCGGATTGGCTTTTATGAATGGTGCAAAAAATATTTTGACCTATCAAAGCTTTAAAGCTGCCGATATATGTAGAAAAGGTATCTGTAATGCTTCTCCTCGAATGAGCAATTCTAATGGGCGACACTATTGGAGTGTGTGGGGAAACAACACTAGTGGATGGAGTATTTGGACAGATCCGAGCGATTTCACGCTTTTCTCTACAGCAATGAAAGGTGCGGTTGACGTAAAACCTTTGTCTCCAACTTCTGATCAAGTTGTTGGAAATCTTCCAACTTTTACTTGGGAAGCAACAATAGGCGGGCCAGGAATTCCTGATGCTAAGGATTACAGAATTCTAGTTTGGGATCGGATCAATAATCTGACGGTGTATTCTACCGAATGGATGCCTGCCAATACTGTTTGCAATGGTGGAAAAACCTGTCAAGCCACACCAAATATCTCTTTACCGCCAGGGAAGTACTTATGGAGAATAAGAGCACGAGGATTGTATGGAGATGGAATTTATAACACACGTCTTTATTTTATAGTTAATTAATAGCATTTTAAGCATTCAGGTTTTGATACGAGTTTTTCTAGGTACCTCAAAATCTTTTCTTGATAATGCTATGTTAATTCGGATGTAAAAAATTAACATAGCATTACTTGATTCCTAAAAATTGAGTTTTCCAGCAAAAATTGTTTTGATAGCTCCGACTAACGTCATAACTTGAAGTAATAGCCGAAGCTATCATGATTCAGAGCAAAAGCTTCAATCGTTATACCTACTATAATTTTTTGGTAATTGAACTTGGGATTCCCCGTGGTTTTGCCGCGAGAGATAGGTGGAGGGCGCGTGGAACAAGTTTATTTTTCTAATAGTCGCTATCGTAAATGTCAAACTAATATGGATTTTTACGAAAATAGTAGGAATGTTAGAAATTGATGATGTTTTACACCAAAAATCTAATTAGGATGAGACTCTTTGCAACTTCAATCTTGAAATTAACCTGAATGGACTGTTATTACTTCGCTGCTCTGGTTTTAAGTGCACGACGGTTTAGGTTTGACTGCAAACAGCAAATGACCTGCCGACTCGATAACTTGTTTCACATTATGCCCCGCTCCTGGCTCCAACACTAATTGCCACCCAAAACATACATTCATTGAACGTGCAAGTGACTGACCAATCTCAAAATAATTTTTCCCTCGAGCAAGTCTGTTACTACCTTGAGCCATCGCTGCTGAACTTTTACGTACATTTCTGTCGATTTCCGGTCCTTTGATGTCTTTTGTACCCAATAATAGTGTCAAAGGAGCAGATAAAAGTGCTTTAATGTCAGAGGCTGTAGAGGGGCCTCCCCGTAGGCTGTAGGGCATACTCAAATTGTTACCTTGCTCGGGCAAAGTATACCAACCAGCATTTGCCGATACCGCACCAAGCACTCGCGCACAGGGTACAAAAGTTAGCATGCGTTGTGTGAATTGTGCTCCAGCACTATGACCAAACAGATAATAACCATGCTGTTTTCCTGAAAATTCCAATCGTATTGCTTCAAATACGCGTTCAATTTCGTTATAAAGATAATTTTCCGGTCTGCGATAACGACCTTCTTTTGCAGCACGATTGTTAGCACGCCCATTTGTCGTGATGCCGAGTGTGTAATCTTCGCTGGTTGGATAGTGTCGCCGCGAAAATTCGATCACAATGGTCAATGCCTGGTAACGTTCAGCAACTGGTGCTGCAGTCTTTATGTAATCATTAGCATTACGATTTATACCATGCATGACAAACCATATTGGGCCGTTTTTCGGATTAAATCGACTCGGCCTATAAATATGTGCTACCAAAGATTTGCCATCACGGGTTACAAAATTAATTTTATTAAACCCTTGCTTCGCTAATGCTATTTTTGTTTTTGATGGATCAGACCAATACGCCGGAGAAATACCTATAGGGCCTGTATTTCGTGTACAAGTAGCAGTGTTATTTTTACCTTGATCAGCGATTACATTATTTGCTAATACACAAGCCAGTACCAGAATAAAATAGAACTTGTACTGATTGCATAACTTTAATTTTGCGTACCCGTAATATAAATATAATTTTGTGCACATCAACGAACTCGGATTGTGTGGGAATCAGAGTTACTGTAATCAACGACAAGTGGGTTAACGGTAGATGAGTTATCATACGTATCACTTGAAAGTTTCGTGCTCAGTTCAGATCCCGTACGTGTTGCTGCTAATTCAATGATATGACGCAGGAATTTACTCCAATTCAAACCTGCAGCTTCAATCATGATAGCGACAGAACCTTTGCGCGCAAAGATATTTTGTACTTGAATACCCACGACACAAGGTTGTTCATCAGCATTTAAACGTATATCAACACGTGCATAATCTCTACAACCAGCTGCGCGATAAGCACGAAAAGCGCAATCTCGAATACGGTCAGCCAGCTGATCTTCAATTAATGCTGGACATTCACGTTGTTGACTAATTGCATTATTGTGTAGCAATGGAAGACATTCGAGATACTGATTACCTACAATTGTTACCCGAAATTCGGGGCCAACAATATGACTCTGCAGTAGAATATCTTGATCATAACTTGTTTGGATTTGTTTAATTGCTTTCGAAACATCAGCGGCATTCTTAACCAATATAGCCGCATCTGGATCACTCCTCGGAAGCACAAATACCGGAAAATTTAAATCAAAAAAAGAGGAGTTTGAATCACGAATGACGTAAAAGCGAGGTACTAACACACCAGCTTGTTGAAGCAATGAAAAAAGATTCAAACGATCTTGCAGTCGAGCATGACCAACTGGATCAGACCCCGTGTAGGCTATTCCAGCCATCTCAAGCATCCCTGGAACGTGAGTATGACGACCGTAACCCTGAATGCCAGTGCTAAGATTTAATGCCATCCCTCCTGGGATACCAGTGCGGGGATGCGGTAGTAAAAATTTACGTAATCCACTCAGAAGTGTTCTATCGCCTTCGAATACTTTAACAAAATAACCTGCATCTTCCAATGCCGTTACTAAATGCTTTATCGATTCAGTTCTAGTTTTGTTCAATGCAATCGGCCCTAGCCGACCTATTGTCCCGTGAAATGAGTGATTACGTATAATCGCAACTCTCGGTTTTCTTACGGAACTATGAGTTGCTTTAAGCAAAAACTTAGATAAAGTTGAACCAATGATAGTGTTATGCCAATCCTGAAAAAGACGTAAATCTAAATATTCAGAAACCAATATAATGGCAAGCACCTGTAGTAACATCAATTCCGGAAAACGCAACAACACATCCACTAATATTGGATTGTTCATAAAACCTACCAATATCAGCGCAATAATAATTGTCCAAATTAAACGCCAAGCAGCTGATTGTGCTGTCTCGAGATCAAGTGTTCTGGCAACTGATTCAGCCATCATGGCCAAGATAATAACTGGGAAAAAGGCTAGACTCCATACCCACTCAGACATAAACCAAGAACCCATAAAGAGTGAAGTAATCAATATGCAGGAAGTAATACCAAGGACTATTGAAACGCGCCCATACAAAGGTAATCTCACATGGTCCATAGTAGGTCGCAATACTAAAATGATTCCTACCACCACGATAATTACCGTTAAGCTTGGGAATATACCTATTTCATTGAAACCAACCGCAATTAATACCGAACGATAGCCCAATATACGAAGGCCAAAAGTCAATCGTGCAATCGAAATCATCAGCGCTGCAGTAGGTAACAGCAATAAGTAGATAACAGTGTCGCGGTCGGAGTATGGTACCCAGGTCAAAGTTAATGAATGATTAATCATGGCTCCAAACTGACCCAATGTATGGAATACTGGCCATTCGGATAATGGTAGTCCAGGTAAAGCAATTATGCGAGACAACGACACCATCAACAGAAACGTCATCAACAAAAATAATACTGACAAACCAAATGAACCAAGATACCCCTTTGGTTTCCATATCAACACTGGTTGTGGCTGATTCATTGGAGGGGTTTTATAGCTACCTAATTTTGGAGTGGAAATTAATTCAATCATTGTTTAATTTCTATCTTGGAGAATTGCAACCGTTGCTGAAAGTCCTGGCAATAGGGTAGCTGGAGCATCTTGTAACCGCACAAGTATACTTATCACCGGAGCATTTCGCATACGAGTGGCGCGTGGTTGAGGAACCGCATCAATAGGTTGTTCAAAATCTGTTGCTACACCAATTGCATCTACTATTCCTTTAAATTCCTGACCTGGATGCGAAGGTAATGTAACTGTGACCAAATTTTTTGTTTTGACAAGATGAACCTGATCTTCATCAATCCAAGCTTCAATCCAAGTATCAGTACCCATTGACATTAATACCACTGGCATACCCACCCTTACTGAACCACCTGTTTTGATCAGCCAGCGTATGATTGTACCGTTGTCTGGAGCACGTACAGGAGTTGCTTCTAAATCAGCTTGGGCACGTTTTAGCTGGGCCCTAGAAGCTCTTAAGTTGGAATCAAGAACCTCTAAATGTTGTACGCGCAGATCTAAGCTTTCAAGGTCGAGATTTGCATTTTTCCTGACTGAAGTGGCTGCTGCTTTTTTGGCTTGCACAGCATTCAACAATGCTAATGCTGTTCGATGCTCCGCTTCAGCCTGACGCATCGCATCACGCGAGATGAGCTGACGTTTAAGCATTTCAAGTCGCGCTTTGTAGAACGCTTGTGCTTCATCAGCACGGCTTTTAGCAGCAGCCACCTCAGCATCTGCTTCCGCAGAGCGAGCAATCGATTCTTGTATTTGTGTCGTTCGTTTCGTGCGCTCATATTCAATGGTTGATTGCTCAAGCTTGATTTCACGTTCCAGCCCTTCAATTTTTGCTTGGATTTCTTGTACTTCAGCTTCGATATGTTTATCGGATAAGCGAGCAAGTATCTGACCAGCTTGTACTTGCTCTCCATCGCCGGCCTCAATCGTAGCAAGCAAACCATTAAAACGTGTGCCAACTTCCGTGATCTGTCCTTTTACAACAGCATTGCGAGAGAGCACATGTTAAGACTGATAATATAACCAGTTGCCGAGAATAAAAATTACTGTCAGTGCTAACCCATAAAAAATGATTCTTTTAATCTTGTATTTTGGAAGTTTAGAAAGGGATGTTTCTGAATCAGTTTCCGATAACAACTTTACGAAATCTGTATTAGAAATCGAGGTGTCTGAGCTTGATATTTGCTTTTTTGGTTTATCAATATTAGGCATAAGTGGAAGTATTAATTTAGCATTCCCGCAGGAGCAGAAAAGGAATCATTGGAACGATTGAAGTTCATCACGCTCTCAATTAGAGAAATTTCATTGCCAAGATCAGTCAAAGAATGACCAGTTTCAGCTAATTCTAATATACTAACTTGAGAAGAAATTCCATATGCTCTAGCCTGTGCTTGCATTGCTGCTACCCAATTACGTGCTCGATCGATACGAGTAAAGCCCTGTTGTTTATTAATGCGGTCCATATTCCTCAAATCTTTTGACTGCTTTGTATCGTCAGTACCTACAAGAACTATGATCGGTACTTTTAAATAAGCTTCAGGATTGAAAATAACGCTCGGTAAACTAGCTGTCGCTCGGATTCCATAAGGAAATTTTAATGCCGGATCTGGAAAAGTATACCAACCCGCCGCGCTAACAATGGCAAATTCAACGCGGTGTGGATAGGCCATCAAGTAACGATGCACAAATTGTGCACCACCCGAATGGCCAAAAAAGCGAAGTTGTGCCGTATTTGCCCCTGTAAATGTGTTAAGTTCTTGTAAGCATAAATGCAAAAATAAGTCGGCACGATTTCCTCGTCCCTTACGACCCAAACGTTGGTAATCTGGATATTGATGATCGTTGAAAAAGGGTGCCAACAAAACAAATCCTTGTCTTTCACACAAGGGAACAAGCATTTCGGCCTGCTTATACCAACTTTTATCGTATAGACCATGCACCGATACCAATACATGCGAATTAACCGTACTGCTATTTGGTATGTATACCAAATATTCAGACACTGGATCGGCTTTAAATACTTTGCGTAGCAATTCTCCTCGGCGTGGTAACCACCGAGAACTAGTGTGCTTGCTGTCCATATTCGCTTATTGTGTTCGGTTGGTTAAATATAGGTACAGTTTTTAGGTTTTTCCTTTTTTCGACATGCTGTTGTGCGAGATTTAGGATAGAAATAGCATTAGCTGGCGTAGATAAACCTTCTCTATCATAAACCGGCAAATTTAGCACAGAAGTAGCTTCTTTTACTTGTAAAGGGGCCGCCGATATTATTCCACTTAGTGCGAGTACCGGTGGTTCAGAATGTTTTCTTAACCAATTTACACCTGCACTGGCTCCCATTGAATCTTGTGAAGCCATTACAGTACCCGCTATAAGTGATGAAAAAACTGTCGATTGCAGAATTGCTGCGGTTTCTTGTTGAAAAACGCCATCCGCAATTTCCATAACTATTGCATCCACTCCTTCTTGAGCAACATGGCCAATCAAGGTCATTAATGCCAATTCGAGCTGATCAATTGGTGTCATGTAAGTAGTAGCCATACCAGCATCAGTAAAGTCTAAAACTGGAAACGCACCTGCATCGGTAAGTAACCAAGTATCTCCTCCCGCACCAGTGCCAGTAAGTTTGATATAGCCCGTACGAAGACCAGCAGCGTTTAACCCACGTACAAGATAAGCACAACTTTGAGTTTTGCCTGAGTCCATTCCTGTACCCACAACTGCAATGACAGTTGGAATGGTTTTCGCTAATTCATTTATTGGAGGCAAAGCGAAATTTCGTAAATTAATACGATTATTATTTGCATCACCCAATAATCCAATTGGAGTAATTTGTGTCGGTCCCTTTCTCATTCTCACATGCCAAGATAATGCACGTGAAGCAATACCACCACCAGCTACCAAGTGACATGGGCCCAATGTTTCAGGAACTATAGATTCAAATTGATTAGATGCGTAACGATTTCCATAAGCGACAACAATTTCGTCCCCTGGAAAAAGCTGTTTACGTCGACCATCGGGCAATTGAAGTCCTGGATGTTGACCTAAAAAAGTAACACTCGCTAAATCAAGATCACCTGATTGAGGTGCTCCTTCCAGTGGGAGAAGTATTTTTGCTGTATCCCGCTGAACACGACGAGTAGTAAAAGCCCATGAAGCATTTTGAATTCGAGAGATATCACGATTTGATCCAGACATGATAGTAGCTCCAGTTTTTTTGTTGAATTTAAAAAAGTTTAATGGCATTTTTTATTATTAACAAATAGTTATATCTCAAGTATCAATTAAAGTATTGTAATACTAACGTCACTTAACAGAATAATGCAGATTCTTTATCTTGTTACTTTATCCCCTTAATGAAGCGCTAACTTCTTCTAAAACGGATTCATCAAGTTCACCCAGTTCGGCCTTTAGTTTTAATCTTGACATTAGGTAATTGTAATAAGCTACTACAAGATTCTTTCGAGCTGAATAATATTGTTGCTGTGCGTTCAAAACATCAATTTCCAATCTGATGCCTGATTCTCGGCCTAAAATTGTTGAGTCTAGTTGACTGCGAGTTGAAATAATGGCTTTCTTGAGTGCCTTGACTTGAGCGATTCCGTTCGTGATATTTAAATAATGTTGACGTACCTGAAGGTTAATAATACGTCGGATGTTTTCTACTTCTTCGCGTGTTTTGTCTCGAGTGGCAAGCATTTCACGTACACGTGACTGCGTAGAGAATCCCTGGAAAATAGGAATTTTCACCTCAACACCAATTGATTTAGACTCAAAGTCTATACCTCTTCCAGCCACTACAAATGGTTGATTCTGCTAATTGGTGTATTGACCCACAACATCGACGGTCGGATAGTGCCCTGCTTTAGCACGACTTAATTCTTGTTGTGCAATTTCATAAGAGAATTGCTGTATTTTTAGTAAAAAATTTTTTCTTTCGGCCTGTTCAACCAGATCTTCCATTTTTTCTTGAGGTGCAATAAGAGGATCAGAAATAATGTTGTCAATACTCAGTCCTGTCAAATCGTTGGGAAAGCGATTGATAATGCTTTGGAGATTACGTTTACTGATTTCCAATGCATTTCTCGCTGCTAATTCCTGCGATAATGCCAAATCGTACCGTGATTCTGCCTCGTTTTTATCGACTATAGTTCCAAGGCCAAATTCTAGGTTATTATTCATTAACTCAAGCTGCTGACGAAAAGCCTTTTCTTGCGCCACCATTGCATCAACATCCGCCTGAGCAATCAAGGTATCAAAATATCCTTGTATAACACGTAAAATTAAATCCTGTGCAGCTAATACAAATTTAGCGTCGCCTTGAGCAACCTCATTTTTTGCTTGCTGATAAATAAGAAAGTTTTCTACACGAAACAAAGGCTGGGTGGCAGTGATAACTATGCCACGATTGTTAATTGTCGCTTCACTCCGATTTTCAGTGTCAAGTAACGTTGTTCGAGCTCTTCCGGCGAATTCGATATTGGGCAGCAAGCCAGCTCTGCCTTGGGGGAGTTTTTCTTGATTAGCTAAATAAGAATGCCTTGCAATTTTGTATTGTGTGTCATGCTGCAGAGCTTCATGATAGATATCAATAAGACTTGCTGCATTAACAACAGTAATGGGCAAAAAAATTGTTGTAACTAAAACAACAAAATAATACAAATTTCTCATAATACAAAAACATATCGATACTTCATAGAATTAGCCATTCAGAGTTGTAATAAGAAAATCACAAAATGTCACAGCAGTTATGATACAGCGATACAAATAAACTACATTTGATAAGTGAATGCTTCTTACAAAAGCATCATGTTAATTCATTCAAATTTGGTGCCGTTTGTTGTTTTTATTATGATCAGAAATTTTGCCAATACATACGCACTGACAGGCTTAATATGTGCTAAACGAAGTATGAAGTTAAAAGGTTTACATCAACATTCTCAATATCCCATCATTTACTTTCATAAGAGCCTGCAGTTGGGTATTGATGTACTCGTTTCAAAAAATCAATTGTTAACAATTCACGCTCAAATAATGCATCATAATTTTTTGTATTTATTTCAAAAACAGAGCGAAATCCACCTTTAATTTCCCCGCTTCGATTTCGAAGAGGAAGCTTGCGCCCACTCATGCTAAGCTCGTTATTATACTTAAGTTCGAGATCGAGGCGTCCTTTTTGAAGTTTAGTAACTTTGAGTATGCAAAGTGGACTATCAGAAAACTCGAATTGGAATGATGATCCGTTAAACAATTTCAGATAAATTGGAAGGGGGATCAATTCGTTCGAATGTATTAACACAAATCGATTTAGATAGTTTGTTAAGCGACGATTATCCATCGTTTGTCCAAAGGGATAATTCCAGCCTTCACCCCCAATATGAAGAATCGCAATGCCACCGGGTTTTAGTGCTCGACAAACTTCTTCTAAAAACTTGTCTTTGCGTTCAATGAACCGGACTACAAATGCGGAATAGATAAAGTCAAAACTCTCATCTTCGAAATGTAGAGTTGTTGCATCATATGAATAGATATGCGGAAGTACAAGTTCATTAAGTTCGGATGATGACACTACTCCAAAATCTAATGCAATCTTACGAAGATCATCTCTTGACATTACATTTGGGCATTTATCGACGCCATGAAATTGTATTTTTTTATCACGGAAAAGCCACGCAAGTTCGAGAAGCGTATGACCGTAACCGAAACCAACCTCAAGCACGTCAAGAGAATTTCTTTTTGTAAATAGATCTCGGATCGTTGATACTATTGGAAAACTTAATCCTAATCTTTCATTAATTCTCGATAAACCCCGCGATCTATTGACTCGGTAACCATTTAAAATATTATCTTTTTCTTGTACAGGCATATTGTCCACTATTGTTTACCTTCTACCTTTCATAATTCAACTTGGGATTCCCCGTGGTCTTGCCAAGGGAGAACATTATAGTTTGTGTTTTTGAAGTCAGCGTAGCAAGTCGTTTTTAATTTTATGCACCTATCACCGCGATCATGCCGTGGGGGATATATGCAGAGTGCGCGGAGTGACTTTATTGAACGTCTAAAAAAGTTAAAAACCGTTATGCGATATTTCAAATTACTGTCAGCCAAGATCGACTGTTTAAATGTATGTGTAAAAATGAGTTGTGGATGATATCAAATTCTTGTGTAGAGAATGTGAGTATTTTTAACAATTCTTGCTATTAATGGATATATTGTTCGTTGAATTTGAGTTACAGAAAAATGCTGCTTAACTTTGTTTCCAGTAAACAGTTGAGGCATTATTCATTAAGGTCATGTAAGGTTTCGATAAGTCTATTAAATAATTTGCGTGCAGCATTGATGACATCGGATGCGGTCATTCCTACGGGACCATTTATTTCTTTGCAAAATTCATCTGCCGCAGCGCCGTGTAAATAAACGGCCAACAATAATGCTCTTTCGGCGTCTATTCCTTGTGCGATTAATGCACCAATCATACCTGTCAATACATCGCCAGTACCAGCCGTGCTGAGTCCGGCATTGCCGCTGGTATTGATATAACGTTTTCCATTGGTTAAACAGCAAATACTGCCAGCACCTTTCAATACGACTGTACATTTGAATTGTTTCGCCAGTTGTAAAGCGGCTTGCATACGATTATTTTGCACTGCTGTAGTCGTACTATTCAGTAGGCGAGCTGCTTCCGTAGGATGAGGCGTCAGAATAGTCGGCGCATCACGGTCCATAAGTTTTTCTGCGAGATCTGTGTGTTGCGCAACCAGATTTAACGCATCTGCGTCTAATACTAATGGTAGGGGTATGTTGAGTGCTTGTTTTAATAAATTGACGGCGAGAGGAGAGGTGCCCATGCCTGGGCCGGCAAGGATGCAACTGAGTGATTCCAGGGCCAATAACTCAGTAGGCGCGCGTAACATTAATTCGGGTTGCAGGTAATCGACGACAGGCGATTTTTTAGCCAACATGCCAATATATACGCGACCGGCTCCTAAATTGAGCGCCGCGCGACCTGCAAGCAAGGTTGCGCCTACCATGCCAGTTGAACCGCCGATAATCGCAACACTGCCATAAGAACCTTTGTGACTGTTTGCAACGCGAGGCGAAGGCAATAAAGATTTAATGAACGATGGGTTTAATAACCAACTACTGGGGGCGGGGAGATAACCAGCATCAATATTCAATGTCGCCAAGACAATTTCTCCGCAGAAATCGGAACCAGAGTTGGTAAACAATCCGGGTTTTACACCAATAAAAGTGACCGTAATGGTTGCGTGTATTGCGGCGCCATAAATACAGCCATCATCGCTGCCTAAACCCGATGGAATATCCAATGATAAAACCGGACATTTCATTGTATTCACCGTATCAATCCATTGCCGATATGTGCCTTCAATCGTACGTGCTGGGGATTGTTTTAATCCGATACCAAAAATTCCGTCGATAATGGCATCCCAAGTTGATTTGTTGGGGATTATTTGCGAAATTTCACCTCCCATCGACAGCCAAGCTTGCAGAGCACTTTTTGCATCGTTTGGTAAGCGATTCGTATCGCCAATGAATACGACCGTAACTTCATGTCCCCAATCTGCCAAATACCGTGCCGCGACAAAAGCATCACCGCCGTTATTTCCCGGGCCTGCCAAAACCAGTATGCGCTGATTAGTGGCATTTTTAAGTAACCTTTCACGCGTAATTTTTGCCGCAGCATAACCTGCGCGTTCCATTAATGGGGGTGGATTGGGCAATGAAAGCACTTGACGTTCTATCTCACGAATTTGTTCGGTCAAATAGACCGCATCGAAAGAGTTATGAGCAGAAGACATGATTGTTGAATGAATGTTTTGTGTTGAGAGCGATAAGGATAGCATCTCGTGTAAAATTGCATTTTTATCAATATTCGACATTCTACTGATGCTTCAATTTCGTGGCGAGCCTGCACATTCTCATTTTCGGTTGCAAAAATTACTGCAACAAATTATCGCGCTTAATCCATTCGTAACAGCGATTGACTCGCACTACTGGTATTTTTGTGCAACACAAAGTCAATTAAATACTGAAGAAACGCATGCTCTATGCAGATTATTGAATGTTGAAGGTGAGCAACACAAGCATGAGTCGCCAGGGGGAGAGTTTTTCCTGATATTGCCACGATTGGGAACGATTTCTCCGTGGTCCAGTAAAGCTACCGATATTGCCCATCACTGTGGTTTATCTAAAATTGAACGCATAGAACGCGGCATTGCTTATCATCTGTACTTTACACAAGTGCTCTCTGCACAAGAGCGACAACAGTTAATGCGTTTACTGCATGATCGAATGACTGAGTCCGTGTTCTATTCGTTAGATGAAGTGCAACAATTGTTTCAGCAATTTCCACCGAAACCTTTGCGATATATTGATATTGTTGTCCATGGCGTAAGTGCATTGCAACAAGCGAATCAAAATCTGGGATTGGCATTGTCACAAGATGAAATCGATTACCTTTTTGATTATTTCCAGCAAATACAACGAAATCCTACCGATGTCGAATTGATGATGTTTGCTCAAGCCAATTCAGAGCATTGCCGGCACAAAATTTTCAATGCCAATTGGATTATCGATGGTCAAACTCAAGACAAATCATTGTTTGCCATGATTCGAAACACTCATCAAGTCCATCCACAAGGAACGTTGGTTGCCTATGCCGACAATGCGAGCGTCATTGCAGGTGATACGATTGCGCGGTTCTATCCTGGGAAAGACAATGCTTATGGATATTTGCCTGAAAAAACACATTGGTTAATGAAAGTAGAAACACATAATCATCCCACTGCCATTTCTCCATTTCCCGGTGCCGCAACGGGAGTAGGGGGTGAAATTCGTGATGAAGGTGCGACCGGACGGGGTGCTAAACCGAAAGCGGGGTTATGTGGTTTTTCAGTATCGAATTTGAATATTCCCGAGGCGATTCAACCTTGGGAAAATGATTCATCAGACAAAAATAAACAGTCAATCTACGGTAGACCTAACCGTATTGCGTCAGCGTTGCAAATTATGTTGGAAGGCCCAATCGGCGGCGCAGCCTTCAATAATGAATTTGGTCGTCCGAATCTGGCCGGTTATTTTCGTACTTTTGAAGAACACGTCGCGGGTGAAATGCGTGGTTATCATAAACCGATCATGCTGGCCGGAGGAATCGGTCAAATTTCCGATTCTCATGTGCATAAGGAAAAATTCGATGCTGGAGCCTTGTTGATCCAGTTAGGAGGTCCTGGCATGTTGATTGGATTGGGCGGCGGCGCAGCTTCTAGTATGGATACTGGCAGTAATATGGAGTCATTGGATTTTGATTCCGTGCAGCGCGGTAATCCAGAAATGCAACGGCGTGCACAAGAAGTGATTGATCGTTGTTGGCAATTACAACGCTCAGGACAGGAAAACCCTATTTTATTTATTCACGACGTAGGGGCTGGCGGATTATCGAACGCTTTTCCAGAATTAGTCCATGATTCCAATAAAGGAGGGCGTTTTGATTTACGCAATATTCCTTCCGAAGAAAGCAGCATGTCACCGATGCAACTCTGGAGCAATGAGGCGCAAGAGCGTTATGTGTTGGCGATTAAACCTGAATCTTTGGATTTATTCCGGAGTATTTGTGAACGAGAACGCTGTCCATTTGCAGCCGTGGGCAAAGCAACAGCAGAGCAGCAACTGACCGTTTTCGATTCTGAGTCTACCGATATTCCGGTCGACATGTCCTTGTCCGTATTACTGGGCAAACCGCCGAAAATGTTGCGCGATGTTGCGCGTCGAAACAAACAGTTAGCCGCAATTGATTTTTCATGCATGACTTTGATTGACACAGCTTATCGAATTCTGCGCCTACCGAGCGTTGCCGATAAAACTTTTCTTATCACTATCGGTGATCGCAGTATTGGTGGCATGACAGCGCGTGATCAGATGGTTGGACCTTGGCAAGTGCCTGTTGCAGATGTGGCGGTGACGAGCCGTGGGTTTCAAACGAATTTAGGTGAGGCATTCGCGATTGGCGAACGTACTCCACTGGCTTTGATCGATCCCGTGGCGTCTGCTCGGATGGCGGTAGGTGAGGGGATTTGTAATATCGCCGCCGGATTGATTGATGATATTGAACAAATTAAATTATCGGCGAATTGGATGGCAGCGGCGGGACACCCCGGTGAAGATGCCGGATTGTATGATGCTGTTCACAGTGTCGGCATGGAATTGTGCCCGCAATTAGGCATGAGCATTCCGGTTGGTAAGGATTCCATGTCGATGAAAACAACTTGGCAAGAAATCGATCCACAAAATGGCGAAGTGACCCACAAAGAAGTCATCGCGCCATTATCGTTAATTGTTTCGGCATTTGCCAGCGTAACCAATGTACGTCAAACACTGACGCCGCAACTGAGAACGGATTGCGGTGCAACGGAATTGCTATTGATCGATTTAGGTGCTGGACAAAATCGCCTCGGGGGATCAGCGTTAACGCAGGTGTATAAACAGGTGGGTAACACGGTGCCCAATATCGACGGTGAAATCGGTGCAAAAAGACTAAAAGCCTTTTTTAACGCGATTCAGCGTCTTAATCGTGAAAATAAAATACTGTCTTATCACGATCGTTCTGATGGTGGATTGTTCGTTACACTTTGTGAAATGGCTTTCGCTGCCCACACAGGTGTTACGATTAATTTGGACCAACTGTGTTTTGATGCTCGGCGCAGTGATTTGGATGGTTCGGAATTGCATCCGGAGCAATCGGGTAATCATTTTTATGAAAAAATCCTCGAAGTTTTATTTAACGAGGAATTGGGGGCGGTGATACAAATTCGCACCGAACACCATGCAGAAGTAATGAATGTGCTGCATGATGCTGGATTGCGGGACATGAGTTTCGTCATTGGACAATTGAACAATAGCGATGAAATCCGGCTGATGCGAAACAACCAAGCGGTGTTATCTGAACAACGTGTTGATTTACAGCGAGCTTGGTCAGAAACCACGTATCACATGCAAAAGTTGCGTGATAATCCAGTCTGCGCACAGCAGGAATATGATCGTATTTTGGATACCAATGATCCTGGTTTGCAATTTAATCTCTTGTTTGATGCGAGTGACGACATAGCAGCACCTTTTATTCACTCGAATACTCGTCCACGCATCGCTATTTTGCGCGAACAGGGCGTCAATGGTCATGTTGAAATGGCAGCAGCCTTTGATCGTGCTGGATTTGCCGCTGTCGATGTTCATATGAGTGATATTTTATCTGGCTGTGTATCACTTAAAGATTTTCAAGGAATGGCTGCTTGCGGCGGATTTTCTTACGGTGACGTATTGGGTGCAGGTGAAGGTTGGGCTAAATCAATTTTATTTAATCCGCGTGCGCGTGATGAATTCGCGGCATTTTTCCAACGCAAAGATAGTTTTGCGCTCGGTGTGTGCAATGGCTGTCAAATGATGAGTAATTTGCAGGAGATTATTCCTGGAACGGAGCATTGGCCACGCTTCAAGCGTAATTTATCGGAGCAATTCGAAGCGCGTTTGGTGATGGTTGAAGTTCAGCAAACCACTTCAATATTATTTGCCGGCATGTCGGGAAGCCGTATGCCGATTACCGTCGCTCATGGTGAAGGTAAAGTTGAGTTTGCAGTGAATGCAGTTGAAAATTCGCTGGATGCTGTGGCGAATCTGGTCACGCTACGTTTTGTCAATAATAATGGAGTCATCACTGAACAGTATCCCTACAATCCTAACGGATCGATGCAGGGAATTACCGGATTAACGACTGCGGATGGACGTTTCAATGTGTTGATGCCCCATCCGGAGCGAGTATTCCGTATTTCGCAACATTCTTGGTATCCGGATTCATTCAGCAATCAAGAAGACGGGCCGTGGATGCGATTATTTCGCAATGCCCGCCAATGGATTGGATAGATTCAAAATTTCTCACCTGGATTTCATGATAATGACTATGACAAGATTGAAAACAACAACAACGCTGCTATCCGTATTAACAATTTGTTTATTAAGTGGTTATGGTAGTTATGCTTGGAGCGAATCGACTTCCGTTAATGAATTAGATTCGAAACAATGTGTTGCATTAGGGGATTGGGTGGTTCCAGGAGCGCGAAAAGGTAACGGAAAATCCTCGCAGCAAGCAGTTATTGCAAATGCAGCCAAAGCAGCCGTGGTGTTATTGGGGGAAACACACATCAATGCCGATCATCATCGTTGGCAATTACAAACGTTAGTGGCTTTGCACGCACAACGTCCGGATATGGTGATTGGGTTTGAAATGTTTCCACGTCGCATTCAGCCGATACTCGATCGTTGGATAGCAGGGGAATTGAATGAAAAAGAGTTTCTGCGTGCTGCGGAATGGGATCGCGTGTGGAATACTGATGCTAATCTATATTTGCCACTATTTCATTTTGCCCGTATGAATCGCATCCCAATGCTTGCCTTGAATATCGAACATCAATTGCGGCATAAGGTTGCAGAAAAAGGTTTTTACGGTGTTCCTGTGGAAGAGCGTGAAGGATTAACTCGTCCGGCGGAACCCAGCGATGCGTATGCAGATTATTTGTTACCGATTTATAAGCAACATGATCGTAAAAACAAGAAAGAAGGCGAAATTAAGCGAGACGATCCTGATTTCAGGCGTTTTATTGACGGTCAGCAATTGTGGGATCGAGCAATGGCGCAAGTTTTGCAGCAATTTCTGGCGAAATCTGAAAAACGCAAATCGCCGCTGGTAGTAGGAATAATGGGAGCGGGTCACATCGTTCATGGTTATGGAGTTCCGCATCAATTACGCGACCTGGGTGTGAAAAACATCGCTACGTTGTTGCCTTGGGATCGTGATCGTTCGTGTGATTATCTAGTAAGAGGGCTTGCCGATGCGGTATTTGGTGTATTGCCGCATATTTCTGATGCGGCCGTACCACAATTTCAACGCTTAGGGATTCGCTTTGAAATCGGACGCGGTGGCGCCGTTGTATTGCAAGTCGAGAAAAACAGCATTGCCGAAGCAGCGAAATTGCAAGACTCAGATGTCATCATTCAAATGGCGGGGTTATCGATCAAAAATACCGAAGATGTGATTGCCATTGTCAAACGGCAAGCACCTGGTACGTGGTTGCCGATGACAATCAAGCGCAACAATGAAGAAATTCAAATCATTGCTAAATTTCCGGCGGTTAAATAAAACTACTCTGAAGTATTAGCAGAATTATTCTTTGCCCAGTTGATATTTCTCGATCGCAAGCTTCGCAACTTGCTTACCCATCTGTGCACCGATTTCACCGGAATTGCGGTAATGTACGCCGTCATAAATACGCGCATTGATCACTTCCTGCATAAAAGCATCGATGCTGTTCCAGCTCCGTGAAACATTGCCCGCCGCTTTACTGACAGTTTGCAATATTGGGGGTTGATGATTGCCAATTTCCCCTTGCAACACCGTTCCTACCGCTGCCGATACGATACAATGCGCGCACGGATATTCCGGATGCATGGGTGTATCAATGAATGGCTTCCAGGAAGCGTCTCGCTCCGTGGCATCATTGCCATCAATATCGCCGTTGCGTATGGCAGTCAAAGGTCGCCACAGACCATAATGATATTTTGCGTCGAAAACCGCGATCAACGCATCGTCGGATGCTTGCGTGACTGCGGCAAACAATCGTGCGTTTTGTGTGATCTCTCGACCAGATTGTGTTGCTACTGAGCGCACGATACCGTGATAAATGGGTGGCATTACTTCTTCCCAAAAACGGGCGATTTCGGTTTGCTCCGTTGTTCGCACTTGACTATCGAATCGGCCGAGTGCTTTAACTTCGTTGTAGTCGCGTGCCCAACGCTCACTATTTAATTGCGGTGGCGCTGCCGGTCTAAATTGAGCGGCATTCTTCATCAGCCATGGCCTGCGTGCGACCCATTGCGGTGTTTCCGGAATAACTGTCGGGATATACACACCCGCGCTAGTAATGGGTCGATAAGTTTCCTGATCAAATGCACCATCTTGGATACGCATTGCTAGAATTCCTTGTGCTGCTTGCTCGCCAATCGCAATACCGGATTTTCTGGCAGATTCATCTTTGATGACAGTGATGGTAGCTTGATAAGCCTTGTCAATCGCAGCGATTTGATTAGGAATTAATTGCATCAACACAGTTCGGTTTGCTGCCGCGACTGCCGCTTCGATTGATGCACCTGGCTCGGACTGCAGTTTCAAATCACTGATCGGATAGCGTCGCGTAATCGCATTGACCGCTTCATACACCGCAGCCTGCACGATCGCAAGTGTTCGTTCGGCGGGTAGCGGACCAATATTTGCAGCCACGACGATATCCCCGGCCTGTTTGTTCCAATCTGTAACGGTATCGGCAGTGGCTATCGGCACATATGCAATCAATACAACACACAACGATAACAATACCTTACGAACAGTAAATAAATTTCTCATCACAATACGTTTCCTTACATTTAATAACCTGAAGTTGCTAAAAAAATTGATTGTTACGTCCGTGTTTTTCTGCAAATAGCTTGTCGATAAACACTTGCTTAGTCATTGATTCAAGTCAACAGAAGATAACAAAAAATGCTGATATCGAAAAACAATTTTTATGAGCATTTTCTGTAAAGTATTTCATTGAGCCTGTTGCAATATGATATCTTGACATTAAAAGTAAACAGCTATAGAAATCAATTGTTGAAGAATTATCTATTTAATATCCCTAGGAAGGAAATGATATGAGTGATTTCAGTAAGTTTTCTAAATTTGATGAGGTTCATGTTATTTCCGATATTCATATGGGTGGTAAGCCGGGATTTCAAATCTTGCGAGAGACGAAACGTTTGTCTGGTTATATTGATTGGGTAAGGAATCAATGCAAGGAAGGTAATGTCGCTTTAGTGTTGAATGGCGATGTTTTTGACACTTTAGCCGAAGATATTCGTGGTTATGTGGCGATTGACGATGCGATTCAAACTATCGAACGTATTATGAATGATCCTTCTTTTTCTGGCATTTGGAGCGCGCTATCAGATTTTGTAAAAACTGAGCGACGTACTCTGATTTTCGTGATTGGTAATCATGACATCGAAATAGCTTTTCCAAATGTGCAAAATTTGATTCTTTGGCGACTGGCAGGTGATGATTTAACGCAACGTGCCCGTGTTGTTTTCTCAACTATAGGGGCGGGATACACTTGTATGGTTGGTGGATCGACTGTGTATTGTACGCACGGAAATGAAGTCGATGATTGGAATATCAATCGCTACGAGGATCTATCGCGTGTGTCGCGGCGTATCAATGCTGGTCTTTCTTTTTCTCATGAGGAATGGCATGCCAATGCTGGAACTCGTATGGTTAAAGAGATCATGAATAAGGTGAAACAACGATATAAATGGATTGACTTGTTGAAACCTGAAACTTCAGCAGCAGTCGGTACCTTATTGGCGTTAGAACCTTCCATGCTGGGGGAAATTAAAAACTTATTGCCAATATTGGGTGAAAAAAAACAAGCAAGTTCTGAAGTCGATCGGCGTTTATCTATCGACACACCGAGTGCTAACGCCACACCGGTTGCTGCTAATTCCGTGACAGTCAATCAACTGCTTGGTAAAAACGTACTTGCAGGAATAAACCAACCTTTGCAGAATAAACAACGCGTCGACGATATGTTGGATCTCGCTGAAGAAAATCTTGGCGATCGTAACAAATTGATCGTGTCCCACCAAGGACATCTAGGAACAGGCCAGCTTGTTTGGGATAGGTTGACGAGCTGGTTTACCGATGTAAGTAAAGATGAATCTTTGCGTCGGGCTTTGTTAGATTGGTTAGAAAACGATAAAACTTTTGATATCCAGGATCAAGACGAAACTTACAAGGGAATAATCGAGAAAGTGGGAGCGTCGATTGATTTTATTGTCACCGGGCATACGCATCTTGAACGCGCCATTGATATGGGAGGTGGTCGATTTTACTTCAATACGGGCACATGGATTCGATTACTCAGATTTACGACGGCAATGCTGAAAGACGATAAAAGTTTTAAGCCGGTCTATGAGCTTTTAGTTAATAATCAAGGACGAATTGAGGCTATTGATGATGCTAAATTCGATGATGGAACAGGAAAAATGGTTTCTTTCGTCATGGATCAAACCAGTGCTGTGTGGATTAAGAAGCAAAAAGATGGAACAGTCAGTGGACATTTACTGCATGTGGAAGGAGATGGGACCGGGCAACCCAAAGAAATTAAGAAATTTGAGAGGAATTGATCATGAGTATGCAATTCCATGCACAAATTGGTACATTAAAGCTCGAATTGTTGCGTTCTGGACCATCGCACAATCAATTGCTATCTCCTTTAACCGCTTATATTGCGCTATGTGGTAGCGATGGTCCTGTAACGATTCGGATTCCTTTAGAACACAGACAGTTGCTGGCAAGAATAAGCCGTCTTCGCTATGAAGACGGGTATTCGGATACTCCCCCAAAAACAAAACAATGTCATTCCGAAATTCAAGAGATAGGGGAAATAATAGGGGATATATTTTCTCAGGTGCCTTCCTTATTAAGCGAATTGGGGGTGGCCAGTACCAGAAGCAACACCATGGTTCATTTAAGGTTAGTATTGACTGGTTCTGAACTGGGTATGTTGCCTTTTGAAGCAGCAATCTCAATGGAGGGATTTCCTGGTTCAGGTTCGCCATTATTTTTGCAACACCATATCCCGATTTCGATGACTCGTGAAGTACGCCGAGAACGGAAATTAAACATGCAATGGGATCGTACCCCAAAAATTTTATTTGCTTTTGCTGCACCAGAAGGACTGTTCGTGCCTGCGCAAGAGCATTTGCAAGCTATTCGAGAAGCTATAGAGCCTTGGGTAAAAATTTGTTCAGCGGAAGAAAAGGAGGCACGTAAGGAGGCCGTTAAAAGAATTTTAACTGTTCTGCCGGATGCGAGTCTGGATAAAATAAGGAAGTGCTGTGAACTTGATGAATATACTCATATTCATATCCTAGCTCACGGCGCGCAAGATCATAAAGATTGTGATGAGCGCTTTGGAATTGCTCTTTGTAATGATGCTTGCCCTGAAAAAATGGAAATCATTGATGGAAGACGTTTAGGGAGATGCCTTACTGCGAGGGATTCTTTTGGAGTGGCTCGTTTTTATCCAACAGTGGTGTCTTTATCTACTTGTGATTCAGGGAATATTAATAGTGTTATTACGCCTGGCGGAAGTATCGCTCACGAGTTGCATGAGAGCGGTATCCCCTGGGTGATTGCATCACAATTTCCTTTGTGGATGAAAGCATCAGCAATCGCTACGGATGTTCTCTATCGGGGATTGTTACATGGTGATGATCCGCGCTGGGTATTATATAAAGTGAGACAACGATTGCACCTAGATTCGCCAGGCACGCATGATTGGGCTAGTATTGTTGCATACTCAACATTGCCAGAGAACTTTGAAGATCAAGTACGTTCTTTCAGAAACCGACAAATACGTCAGAGATTTGAAGTCAAATTAAACCGTATTGATGAATTAATAAACACTGATTCTACAAAAGAAGGTGATCAAAACTATCAGGAAGAAAATGAAAGTTGTGACATTCAATTAAAAGTGATCGAAAATAACGAACTTGATAAACTGAGTAAGGAATTACAAAATATTTACTTGCGCTGGAAGGATGAAATTGATCATTCAAATTCACCCGATAAAGCTGAAAATCTTGCTTTATGCGCTATGGTTCATATCCGTGCTGGAGTAGTCTATCAACGTTTGATCGAGATTTTGGAAAAATGTGATCCGACTAATAAAGAAAGGATTGCTCAGTACCAATCTGAAATGCTAAAAACACATAAGGCATGTTGTGACTTATACTCGGAATCACTGGATGTTGATCCTTATAATGATTCTGTTATCACCCAATACCTGCTTGCCAATACTATTTCCAATTTAGCTAGGGATAAAAAATATTCATTTTCAGATTTTCCACTGTTAAATGACAAATGGACAGTGGCTCGACAAATTGCAGAATGGAAATCGGCTAAATGTGAGTCAATTCATAAAATTAAAAATCTTGGTGTGTTGGCTGAGTTGTCCTTGCTTGGAGCCATTTACCATGACAATTCAAAAAAATTGAAGGATGACTTAGTCAGTTGTTGTCAAAAAATAACGCAGCTATCGAAGACCGATAATAATGAGTTGTTAGTGATCAAAAAACAGTTCGAACGTTATCAACACTATTGGAAAAGAGATGAATGGGCGGAGCTCGTCGAAATTGCACTAGAGAATTTGAACGTATGACTGATGGTTCTTGTGAATTCAGCAAAAAAAGTTGTTCGATACTTAATCCAAGAAAGTCATGAAATCATTTTGGGTGATGGAATTGGCGGATGACGAAGTTTTTGCAACAAATCAAGCAAATCTTCAGATATCGGTGCTTGCCAGCTTAATTGTTGTTCATTTTCTGGGTGTGATAGTGTAAGTTTTTGAGCGTGCAAAGCTTGTCTAGGAAATTGTGATAATAATTCTTGTATAAATGATTCTGGTATTGCCGGTTTTTTGCCATAAACGGGATCGCCGACTAAAGAATGGCCAATTGATTGCATATGCACACGTATTTGATGAGTCCGGCCTGTATCAAGACTACATTCAAGCAAGGTACAATGGTTAAATTGCTCGCAGATTTTATAAAAAGTTCGTGCGGGTTTTCCTTTCGACGTGACCGCCATTTTAGTGCGGTGTATCGAATGTCTTCCGATAGGCGCATCAACGGTGCCATTTTTTGCGACTTTGCCAAGTACAATGGCTAAATAATCGCGTTTTACTGTGCGTTGTTGTAATTGCCTAACCAAATGTGTTTGAGCTTCGATTGTTTTGGCGACGACTAAAATTCCACTGGTATCTTTATCGAGTCGATGCACAATCCCTGCGCGAGGTACTTGAGATAGTTGTGGTGCATGATGTAACAAAGCGTTGAGTAAAGTACCTTGCCAGTTCCCATTGCCAGGATGCGTAACTAACCCGGCCGGTTTATTTAAAACAATAATCGCATTGTCTTCGTGAATAATGTCAAGTTGAATCGCTTCAGCGGAATAGCTTGATTGACTATCGAGAGTGCTTGTTGGAAAAACTTGTATTGATTCATTGCCCCAAACTTTCTGTTTTGCACTTGCTGGTTGTTGATTTAGAATAACGCGGTTTTCAATGATCCAACTTTGGATGCGATTGCGTGAAAAATGCGGTAATAATTTTGCCAGCGCTTGATCCAATCGCATACCGACACAGTCACTAGGAATAGTGAGTTGAATAGCAGATTGAATGAATTCATTTAAGTTATAATGAGCAGCTGATTCTTCGTTTTTTTCGGAATTTGTCATGTTACGTAGTGTAGCTTTAATTTTAATGTTATTGTGGTTATCAGCCTGTAACTTATTAGGCCGCACAACAGAAGATCAGCAAGATTGGTCGGCAAATAAATTTTATAGTGAAGCGAGTCAGAAACTGACTGAAGGTAATTTCTCAGGCGCAGTGAAATTATATGAAACACTCGAATCGCGCTATCCCTACGGCCGTATTGCACAACAGGCGCAATTAGAAACTGCTTATGCTCACTATAAAAATGATGAGCAGGCTTCCGCTATCGCAGCCGCTGATCGTTTTATCAAAATGCATCCCCATCATCCTAATGTCGATTACGCTTATTATATTAAAGGATTAGCCAGTTTTAACGACAATTGGGGGCTGATGGGTTTTTTGATGAAAGGTCCGCTACAGCAAGATATGAGTGAACGCGATTCAAAAATGTCAAAAGAATCGTTCGAAAATTTCAAAGAATTGGTTACACGTTTTCCTGATAGCAAATATGCTGCCGATTCCCGGTTACGCATGGCGTATTTGATCAATTCGATTGCAATGAACGACATCCATGCAGCACGTTATTACATGAAGCGTAAAGCCTATATCGCAGCAGCAAATCGAGCACAAGATGTGGTCAGGGAATATCCGCCCACTCCTGCTACCGAAGAAGCGCTTTATATCATGATAAGAGCCTATGAAGCTTTGGAAATGTTTGATTTGCGCGATGATGCGGAACGTGTGATGCGTATTAATTTCTCAGAAAGCAAATTCTTGAAAGAACTACCAGAAATAGGCGTGACACCTTGGTGGGTTTTCTGGCGATAATAAAAAAATTTTCTTATCTAAGAAAGTATCTTCCCGCGAAATGTGATAGTTTCTAGAAAAATATCCTTTCCCCAAAGTATTTAAGTTATTTTTCTAATTTAATGGCCAACACATCGCAAGGTGCATGATATAAAACATCCTTTGCAGTGGAGCCGATCAGAACTGCTAATCCATGACGGCTATGAGAACCCACGACGATCAAGTCGATATTGAGTCTTACAGCGAGTTGGGTTATTTCTTCCTGAGGTTCTCCCCAAATCATCCAACGATGTTCTGGTGCAATATTGAGCTGATTACCGATCCGGCGTAGTTTGTTTTTTTCGTTCTCCAACAATTCATTGTTGGTATTTTCATCCAATAAAATGACTGTGCCGTAAGGTGTATCGGGCATAGGAATGTTATCCAATACATGAATAATATGCAATTGTGCTTTGAGTTGTTCCGCTAGGTTTTTAGCTTTGTCGGCAACTTCATCGTCGTATTCAGAAAACTCAATGGTTAATAAGATATTTTTGTAGTTGTTCATGGTATTGTTAAGTTAATGACAAGTTTTAAATAATTTTTATTGATTGTGTGTTGGTCTTAGTCGCATCATTATACTGTCTCGAGAATCGATTGATTCGGGCATCGAAATAGTTAGTTTCCTTTAATCGCTATCGTTTTGTAAATAAAACCCGAAGAAGTCTGTAACATATTCCTCATAGCTTTTGCCAGCGTAACTGTGCATATTGAAATGCTGCGCTCCTGGAACGATCCATAACTCTTTAGGTTTAAGGGCGGTTGCATACATACGCTCGATTTCAGATTGGGGCGTATGTACATCATGAGTGCCTGAAATGAACAAAACGGGTGCATTTAAATCATTAATCCGTGAAATAGGATTTAATTCGCTAATCGGGGTATCGATAAAAAAAGAAAACTGAAACAGTACGATCGGTAACAGTAAAGTGCCGTGATCGCCTAGGTGTAACTTCAGCCGATTATCAATTGCTTCTTTAAGTGTGCCATGTACTGATTCAAGAATCACTGCATCAAAAGGCTTATTTAATTTTGCAAGAACAATGGCGGCACCTCCTAAAGAAGCACCAAGCGCACCGATACGCTCCTGCGGAAATCTTGTGCGCAAATAGTTTGCGGCAGCCGTCACATTTTCAGATTCGCGTAACCCAAAAGTGATTTTTTCCCCGGGAGTTTCACCGTGAGCATACAGATCAATCATGAGCGTGGTATAGCCTTGTTCACCTAAAAATCGTGCTCGACTTAACATTTCGACTCTATTGCTACGCATTGAATGAACCAGTAAAACAACCCCTTTGCCAGGCTTGCCTTGATTGAGCCAGCCATGTGTAACAGTATTATCATTGGTAGGAATTTCAACCGATTCAACGGGCAAATCGACTGCTAACGCGCTGACTGAAGTTGGTGCAGAGCCTGTCAACAACGCGATGAGCGCAAAGAGTAATGTTGCAATAACAAAAATAAATACTACAATGCCAAGCAAAAATCTTTGGAGCATGATTTCATTGATTCAATATTTCAAAAACTATTAAAGAATAAAGACATAATACAGGTGATCATTGTTTTAATGAATTTTATTAGAAATATGGTATTTCAGAGCTTCTAGATAGTTGAATTTATGAAATTTTATGTTCATACTTAGAGGATTCTTCGGAACAGTAAACAGTCATTTTTTGAAGAACAAAATATTCCTAAGGAGCATCGATGAGTTAATCATTGTAAATGATCAGTTATTTCATTTTTTCTGGAAGAAATTCAATAAACTGAAACACGATACAAGTTATAGTTTAGCGTAGTACTTCCGGGTAACAGAAGTATCACAACGAAATTGCAGTTTCATGTGGTTAATTAAGGAAAATCTAACATTGGATAGCTATTATGAATATTATTAACACCACAGAGTTTCAAGAAAAAATATACGCACTCGCGACTTCTTTTGTGCAACAGTTACCCGAGAAAGCCAATGAGATTGATTCGTTGTGGCATGCGCTGGAGAAACACTGGAACCAAGATACCTTACAAAATTTACATCGGCTACTCCACAATTTGGTAGACGAGAGCAAAACATTCGGTCATTCAGAACTGAGTCTGCTCAGTAGTTCGGTTGAACAATTATTTAAAAATGCTTTACAAACTGATGTTCCACCGGATGGAGCACATGTAAAGACCATTCAGCAGCAGCTTGACGAGTTGAAACAACGACTCAAGCAATCGACACCGATCAAAACTGTCGAGGAATATAGTAAACAAGCTGATAAGGTAAATTCGCAGGCATCTGGCACGATATTTGTAGTTGAAGATGATGTTGAAGCAGCGCAGGAACTTGCATTGCAATTACGTTATTACGGCTATGAAGTTGAAGTTTTTAATCATTTAGAGAAGTTTCGCGCTGCGATACAAAGTTGTGCGGGCGAAATTGTATTGATGGACGTGGAATTTCCCGAAGATGAAATGGGTGGAATTCATTTCATGGAGCAAGCTCAACGTGAGCTAAAACAACAAGCGAAAGTCATATTTATCTCTGTCCACGATACATTATCTTATCGGTTAGGGGCTATTCGTGCAGGTGGGGTGGCGTATTTTACTAAACCCATCAATTCTGCTGAGCTTATCGATCAGATTGATGTGATGACGGCATCTCAAGTACAAGAGCCTTTCAGAATTCTGATTGTCGAAGACAGTTCCATTTCAATGGCTTACTATTCAAGCGTACTCGAACAAGCGGAAATGCAAATTAAATCGTTGGAAGATCCGATGAAGCTACTCGACGTATTGAATAGTTTTAGTCCTGATCTCATTTTGATGGATTTATATTTGCCCGGCTGTAATGGTATTGAATTATCCAAAGTTGTGCGGCAAATCGATGGTTTTCAGAACATTCCTATCGTACATCTGGTTAATGCGAATGATCTCAATACGCAATCGGAAGTAATGAGTTTGCGCGGCAGTGATTTCTTACTGAAGCCTATCAGTCCGACACAGCTAGTTGCGGCGATTACCTCACGTGTTTCCAGAATGCGCTCACTACATTCTTTGATGATATTGGATGGACCAACTGGTTTATTAAATCATACTGCGATTAAAGAAGAATTAGCGCGTGAAGTGATTCGGTCTAATCGGTTAAATACACCACTATCTTTTGCAACGATTGATGTCGATTGTTTTAAGAAACTGAATGACAACTACGGTTATGCGGCAGGAGATCGCGTCGTTAAAAGCTTGGCGCGATTACTCAAACAACGCTTAAGAGAAACCGATGTGGTTGGGCGTTATGGTGGAGACGAGTTTTCTGTCATTCTGAATGATACTGATGCGGCGTCAGCGGCAAAAGTGATTGATGAAATTCGCAGCGTTTTCAATCGATCGATGCATTTGAGTCAAGATGATGAGTTTTTTGTCAGTTTTAGTTGCGGTATCGCTGATTTAGCGCATTTTTCAGATGTTACAGGTTTGACCGAGGCAGCAGAAAGAGCGATGTTTCAAGCGAAGCAAAGAGGACGCAATAAAGTTGTTGTCAATTCGGGGGAATAGTTTCGAGTTTGACTGTATTAATGAGAATTGTGCTTTTTAGCTTATTGTTTATTGAATAGGGGTATCCTGGGCTTTGTGTAGTTGAATAGCTGGTAAAACTTGCGTTGATACAAAGAGCCTCTGTCTTGTCGTTTAGTAGAGAGAAGTTCTATTATGTAATATACGCCGCATACTGTTGTTAATACAAAGTTTTCTGCTGTTAGTATGTAGCTACGGCACAGGTACATCGATCAGTGCAGGTGTACGTAATTTCCAGTTTTCAACAAGCTTGTTATTGATAAATTTTTCTTCATATAACGTATTAGGAACTCTTTCATTACCACAAAATAGCGAATGAACTAGTTGTGCGTTTTCCCACAGATATTGTTACTTTTACTTGCTATCATTTTCACTGGAAATCGATATGTAATAATTTTACCAATATAAGTGAGGCGAAAAATGAACACACTGATTCTCTCTCGAAAAGTAATTCTGCTTGCCACAAGTCTGTTAATGTGTAACGTCAGCAACGCTCAATCTCAATTATTGGAAGATTTTCGTACTGCAGACAGTGTCAGTGGGTGTGCATCAATTCCTTATAGTGAAGAACGCAGAAGATGTACGGATAAAATGTATACAGTTAATGAAAACTGTAAGGCTCCGAATTATTCATGCAAGTCCAACGACATTAAAACACCCCGGTATTATCTAGGACACAACACTGGAATTGACAGAATTCTAGAACAGATGAAAGCGACTAGAGATGAACTTAAAAATAATCGTTACAGTAGTGATGCAGGTGATACATCGGCATTAGACGAAAGAATTGATACTATTAACAGAGATATTGACAAATACGAGAAACAAAAAGAATCTAATTTGTCGTTTGCTGATGGTGCGAAAAGGGAAATACTTTTAAGAATAAAAATGGGTAATGAATGCCTTGCCTTGCGAAATGAAGTTCAAGGTCATTTTAGTGATGCTATTTCTAAGGCCAGGAATGAATCGGATGCTGAGATTGTTCCGATAGCTCAACGTCTAATGAGTAAATGGGGGGATAGTTCGAGAGAACATCAGCAAGCCGTATTAGATACTAAAAATGCAGTTGAAATTTGTGAGAAAAAACTGTGAGTTTCTCTGTAATTTGCACAGCTCATTGGTAAGAACCCTCAGGGTTTTTTACAGAGAGGTTGATTAAAATCATTAGGTTGGATGAATTTCAGGATCAACTCAGTAGCAACTTTAATCCCCTGTTTTATAGGGGAGGGGGTCCGTTGGCTGCGGGAATCGTTTGATCCAGTCTTTTAGCAATTTGCGATAACTCCAGTGTTCTACCTCGACGTAATGACGAGTAGATTCTTTATAACGGATGCCGCCGCTAAGTTGCTGGTGCGAATCGGCTTTGTGTTGACGAAGGGCATTGGCTGAACTATGCCCATCCCGTACCGCTGCTGCAAACCGAGCTGCTGCCAGCATTTGCCAGTGAACCAAGCCAAACTGGCCGCCATCCGGTTGAATCAATCCAGCAACAAACAATGAATCGTAATTTGGATGAAAGACGTTGAGATATAAATGGGGTCGTCCGTTCTGCCAGCTTAGATGGCGATCATCCATAAATGGAAATTGGATTAGGTAGCCTGTGGCAAACACGATCATATCCACCTCAATCGAAGACCGATCGACAAAATGTACCATGGTACTGTCAAACCGCTCGATGTCGGGCTTTGGCACGATATCGCCTTGTCCGACGTAGTAGGGTAGTAGCGAATTAATGATCGGGTGGGTTTCAAAAAGCCGGTGATCGGGATGAGGAAGGCCGGTTTTTTTAGGTGAACCAATCAACAGTCGATGCATGGCGGTCGCTATTAATCGACGCAACCAAAGCGGCAAGCCCAGCGCCAGAAGCTGATCACCCACTTGATCAGTGGGACGGCCAAAAATATACTTCGGCATGTACCAATAACCTCTTCGCGTGCTGTGCCATACATGATCGGCAATCTGAGCAGCCTCCACCGCAATGTCACACCCGCTGTTTCCACCTCCGACAACAAGAACACGTCGATTCGCGAAGATATCCGGCGTGCGATATTCGGCTGAATGTAGCGATTGTCCGGTGAATACACCAGAGTACTCGGGAAATTTTGGAAACCAATTGTGTCCGTTGCTAATGACCAACAAATCAAACCGATTTTCATGACCATTCTTGAGCGTTATTACCCAGCCGGTCCGAGCGTCATTCTCAACGACTGGTTCGATACGAATGACCTCGGAGGAAAATTGAATGTGCTCAAGGAGGCGAAAATGTTCAGCATATGAACGCAAGTAGTTCAGAATCTGAGAGTGATGCGGGTAGTCAGGATATTCCTTGGGCATTGGAAAATCGGGATACTCTGTTCCAGGCTTCGAAGAGATGGTATGCGTTGACCGGTAAACTCGGGCGAAAGGCTTTCCGTAGTTCCAATTGCCGCCAAGATCGTCTTCTTTTTCAAAGATCTGTACTTCAAAACCATGAGAAAGAAAATTCCGAGCGGCGACAAGTCCAGAACTGCCTGCACCAATCACTGCGACTGTTTGTTTCATTGTGTAACCGCCACAATTCGATCTTGATTTCTCAGGTACATAAAATAGATAAAAAACAGTTTATTGCGTGAAATTTGACTTTAACAAAGATCTGATATGCGGTCAAAAGCGTTAATTAACATGCAAAAATTACCAGTTGGTGTGGCCTTGCCAGTGTAGCGGCCGATGGTTTCACTGATCTCTATTCAAACATTGCTGGCCAGATTTCGTTCTCTAAAAGAACAAGAGCTAAGCCGAAAGAGGGGAAGATTGATGGATCATTCGTAATATCCATCCATTTTGAATAGTCCAAACTCATCTGAGGAAATAACCGGGTCTATGCGGTTTAAGTAAGCTTTATCAATGATACTTTTTGCATCAATAACCTTTTTCAGTTCTTCTGATGTGATCCAGGTGAGATTCCAAATGGTTGCAGAATGACCTGATACGAGTTGACACAGTGGCTCATCATATTTCATGTCTTGAAATTCTGGCTGCGATATTCGTTGCAACCAAATCTGTAAGTGCCCGGTATTGGGGATCTTGGCAAATTTTCGCTGGATTTTTTCTAGGGTGCTTTTCTTGTCAGGTGATGTAAGAAAAGTAAGTAATAAGCTCAAGATAGCTGCGCAAACAGCATAGGTGCGAGGATTACGGTACGCAATATCAACAACGATGCTGATTAGCGGCAAGGGTTCCTCTAGCAGCGCTTCAACTCTGACCAACCGCTTGTAATAATCCTGTAGAGCTACAGCTAAACTGCCAGCATTCGGAAACTGTAAAGCGTGGTCGTGAATGATCAGTAAATGCTTTTGCAGGCTTTTCTCACTCTTTTTCCTGCTGAACCATGCGATTTTTTCAGCTTTGATGGATGCTCTGACGACATCATCGTTCACTTTAGTCTTGGAGGGATTGAGCTTTAATCCAAGCGAAATAGTGACTTCGGTTAACAGTTTGATGATCTGCTCGCCATCTCGTGGATTGATGACAAAGATTCGATAGTCATCGCGGTAGCGAAGAATCAAATAGTCAGTAATTCCTGCTGACTGGATTTTTTCGGACAGCTCAAGATCAGCATAACCAAGCACGATTTCGGCAATGAAGTCCATCAGTACTGAACCCTGTGGGATGCCATTGGTCTGCCCGTGACGCATGTCTTGGATGTGTTTGTCTATCTGATTGCCAATTAAATTAAGGTTATTTCTGTTTTCTCGTTTCTTTGCTTCGGGTTTGGTATGGAGAGCCCATGCTATCGAGTGTGTGTAGATTGCACCATAGCAATCCGTAATGTCCGTTTCCAGCAGGCAATCATATTCCAGCGCAAGTTCAATCGAACGTTGCTCAACCTCGTGCCACCAATGCGAAACCTGTTCTGCTTTGTCTTTTTCATCCGACTGGGAAACTACAGGAAGACTCAGGCAACGTATCTTTTCGTTTTCTGAAAAATTCTCAAACCGCTCGATAAGCAATTCCCAGTTGTCTTTATCAGTAATGCAATGAACAAGAGACACGTACAGCGCCGGATGAATAAGTTGGAAAGGACGCCAGGAATATTTGCCATCCTTATTGTTCAGAATAGTGTAATTGACATCATCAAATTCTCTGGGGTTGTTGCTTACTTCGGTGAGCTTTTTTCCGTCAAGCTGTGCGTGAACTTGCTTAATCAACTCGCTGAAAACAAAATAGGGCGGAAGATCAATACTGCAATAACTCTCTGCTTTCAGAAAAAACTCCCGAGCTTCAGCATGGGAAAGCATGAGAATAGATTTTCGTTGAGTTTCCTTTGACAGATTTTGCTCGTTCTGAATTGACTCATTCATGTCAAAACATCCGTTTTATTATTTTCATGTTTCTATCTCTTTAATGTACCATTCTCTCCGTTTTTTCCAATGCAAAAGCATCGTTTTCCATTGAACCACCTTGATTGTTCGGAAAATTTTTTCAGATGTACGAATCACGGTCATTGAACATTTGTGCTGCCTGGATTAATTGCAGCAAACTTGGGGATACATTCCACTGATGGCCATCGGCGGTAACCACGCCGAAAGTCTTTTTGTTGAGGCGCAGATCTTCTTCGTTCAGTCGTTTGATTGCTTCAACCGCGGATATACGGTCCATGATTTTGATATCTCCGGATTTCATGCGTTGTCTCATTTTATAGATTGGATTCAAAATATCCAAAGATGACCTGCTGCGTCAATGTTACTCTGTGCGATTGATTGCGATCCCGCCGCTTCTTAGTTTACTATCCCTTTCTTATTTTCATTCTTCCAGAAACAATTCCATGCTGCCTTCCATCGAACAACGCCTCGCCAGCGAACTCACGGTTAAATTCTCGCAAATCCAGGCTACCATTCAATTACTCGACGACGGCGCGACAGTGCCGTTTATCGCACGCTACCGCAAGGAGGCGACCGGCGGGTTGGATGATGCGCAATTGCGGCTGCTGGCGGAGCGCTTGCATAGTTTGCGCGAGCTGGAGAAGCGGCGCACAGCAATCATTGGGGCGATTGAGAAGCTCGGTAAGATGACGCCACCGTTGCTCGATGCATTGACGCACGCAACGGATAAAGCGCATTTGGAGGATTTGTACCTGCCGTACCGCAAGAAACGCCGCACCAAAGCGCAGATCGCGCTGGAAGCGGGCTTGCAACCGCTGGCGGATACGCTGCTGAACGATCCGCGGCTTGATCCGCTTGGCGAGGCTGCCAAGTACCTGAAAGCGCCGTTTACCAGCGAGGAAGGCGACAATCCCGGTGTGCCCGATGCAGCTGCCGCGTTGGAAGGCGCACAGCATATTTTGATCGAGCGTTTTGCTGAACATGCGCTGCTGCTGCAAACGTTGCGCGATTATTTGCGCACGCATGGCGTGCTGACCGCGAAAGTGGCCAAGGACAAAAAAGACGGCGATACCAAATACATTGATTACCACGATTACAGCGAAGCCATCACGAAGATTCCGTCGCATCGCGCATTGGCGTTGCTGCGCGGGGAACGTGAGGGCGTGTTGAAGATCAAGCTGCTGCTTGATTCCGAATTGGAAGACAAAGCCCGCAATTTGGCGCTTAACCCCTGCGAACAACAGATCGCGCGGCAATTCAACATTCGCGACCAGAACCGTGCGGCGGACGACTGGCTGATCGACACGGCGCGCGCCGCTTGGCGCACAAAAATTTTCGCACACCTGGAAACCGAATTGATGGGCAACTTGCAGGAACAGGCCGAAACCGAAGCGATCCGAGTATTCGCGCAGAATCTCAAAGCCCTGCTGCTGGCGCCTCCCGCCGGGGCGCGCGTCACCATCGGGCTCGATCCGGGTTTGCGTACCGGCGTGAAAGTGGCGGTGGTCGACGCCACCGGTAAAGTGCTCGCGACCGCGACGATTTATCCGCATGTGCCGAAAAACGATTGGGATGGCTCGATTCAAACCTTAAAACAACTGGCCGAGCGGCACCAAGCCACGCTAATTGCTATCGGCAATGGCACCGCATCGCGCGAAACCGATCAATTGGCCGAGGAGCTGATCAAGCGTTATCCGCAATTCAAGCTGACGTCAATCATGGTGTCGGAAGCCGGTGCTTCGGTGTATTCCGCGTCCGAGCTGGCGTCGGAGGAATTGCCGGAGCTCGATGTATCGCTGCGCGGCGCGGTGTCGATTGCGCGGCGGTTGCAAGACCCGCTGGCCGAATTGGTCAAGATCGACCCGAAATCGATCGGCGTCGGCCAGTACCAGCATGACGTCAATCAAGGCCAGCTGGCGCAATCGCTCGACGCGGTGGTGGAGGACAGCGTCAACGCCGTCGGTGTCGATGTTAACACCGCTTCCCCCGCGTTGTTGCGCTACGTGGCCGGGCTGAGCAGCAAAATCGCGCACAATATCGTCGCTTACCGCGACGGCAAAGGCCGCTTCGCCCAACGTGCCGAATTGCTGAAAGTACCGGGGCTAGGCGAGAAAACTTTCGAACAGGCCGCCGGATTTCTGCGCATCCCGAACGGCGCCAATCCGCTCGATGCCTCAGCCGTGCACCCGGAATCGTACCCACTGGTCGAACAAATTCTCAAGGACATCCAACTCAATGTCACTGCAGTGATCGGTAATTCGTCCACGTTAAAATCGATTCGCGCGGAAAAATACGTCACCGCGCAATTCGGTCTGCCAACCGTGAAAGACATCCTGAACGAACTGGAAAAACCCGGCCGCGACCCTCGTTCCACGTTTAAAACCGCGACGTTCAAGGAAGGTATCGAAACGATAAAGGATTTGCACCCCGGCATGGTGCTCGAAGGCGTGGTCACTAACGTCGCCGCGTTCGGCGCGTTTGTCGACATCGGCGTGCATCAGGACGGCTTGGTGCATATCTCCGCCTTGGCGGACAAGTTTGTCAAAGACCCGCACAGCGTCGTCAAAGTGGGACAGGTGGTCACCGTCAAAGTGGTGGAAGTCGATGAAAAACGCAGAAGGATCGCGTTAACGATGCGGCTGGGCGACTATGCAGTTTCTAAATAATGACCGCTACGGTTATCACTGGGCGTCTTTTGCCTGAAGCGCCAAATTGCGACAAAATCTTTGATTTCTTGCGACAACTAAATCGGAATACAGTCATTTTTTGATCAATGATCACCGTTTTTGACAGTTGAGTCAGCTTTCAATGTTTTTTGTTTTGTGTTTAATAAACAATCTCAACGTTTTCTATTTTGAAACGCTCGTGCAATGCTTGCAGCAAATCATCATGCAAAGTAACTTGCCAGGTTTCTCCTAATTCAATGTTGCTGCTGGCAGATTCATTCTGATAAAGCAAAGTGACGGGACAGGCTGATTGAGCAGAGGAGGATTTGGTGTTGGGTGTTTTGTTTGAATATACTGTGAGTAAAGATTTAATACCGTCAATGGGTTGGATGGATGTCGCATCGCAGCGGATTTTTAGATGTTTGGCGAAGCGTGTGCGGATTTGAGAAAGATCATACAACTGCTCGGCGGTAATACGCAGATCATCACTTTCTTCGCCGCTGTAATTGCGATTGCTGATTTTTACTTCCGCGATCAACAACTGATCTTCCTTTAACCAAGACCGGTGTGTATCAAACAATTCATTGAAAACAACTATTTCAATTCGTGCTTTGCCATCATCTAAATTGATGACAGCCATGCGGCCTCGTCGCGTCATTTGGATACGGATCGAGTGAATAATGCCCGCTATCATTTGAGGCTCACGCTGCGGGGTCAAATGATTTAAGCGTGTGCGAATAAAACGCTTCAATTCTGCCGCATAAGTATCATACGGATGACCACTAAAATAATAACCTAGGCCGATTTTTTCTTGAATGAGTTTTCCCCGTTCTGACCATGTATGTGACTGAGTGATTTGTGTTTTTATCAACGGTTGATCGTGAACTTCGCCAAATAAATTGGTTTGGTTGGAGGATTGGTTTTTTTGTTCGGCCGCTTCGATTGCTAAACCGGTGGATGCCAACAAGCTGCCACGATTGGAATCGATAGAATCAAATGCGCCGACGCGAATCAATGATTCGATCGTGCGTCGATTGACGATTCGGCGGTCGACACGATTACAAAAATCAAATAAATCAACAAATAACCCGCCATTTTTACGTTCGTTCACAATCATATTGATTGCTGATTCGCCCGTGCCCTTGATTGCACCCAAACCAAAGCGGATAGTTTTTTCATCCACGGGAACAAATCGATACGTTGACTGATTAATATCGGGCGGCAGAATCGTCAATCCATTGGCCAGGCTATCTTCCACAAAAATATACACTTTATCGGTGTCGTCCATGTCAGCGGATAAACAAGCCGCCATGAATTCCGCTGGATAGTGCGCTTTGAGATAAGCAGTCTGAAAAGCAATTAACGCATACGCGGCAGCATGTGATTTGTTGAAACCATAGCCAGCGAATTTTTCCATTAAGCCGAACAGTTCGGCAGCTTTATTTTTATCCACATTATTATTCACGGCACCTGCTACAAAAATGTCCCGTTGCTGCGCCATTTCTTCGACTTTTTTCTTGCCCATAGCGCGGCGTAACAAATCTGCACTGCCTAAGCTGTATCCGCCGATTACCTGCGCAATCTGCATCACTTGCTCTTGATAAATCATAATGCCATACGTCGGTCCAAGAATCGGCTCTAGGCGTGGATCAAGATACTCGATTCGTTTTTTCCCATGTTTGCGTTCGATGAATTCAGGAATCAAATCCATTGGCCCGGGGCGATACAACGCTACTAACGCGATAATATCTTCGAAACAATCGGGTTTGGCGCGCTGCAACATGTCTTTCATGCCCTGCGATTCAAACTGAAATATGCCGACAGCATTGCCTTTACGCATCAAGGCATAGGTTTTATCGTCTTCCAAAGGCAAAGTTTGCAACGAAAAAAGACCGGCATTGGTATCTTTCGCTTTGGATTGTTTTTGTGATTCACGAATATAACTGACGGCACGATCCAGCGTGGTTAACGTTTTTAAGCCCAGAAAATCGAATTTAACCAGACCGATTTTTTCTACGTCGTCTTTATCGAGCTGACTGACAACCGATGCTGCGGATTCAGTACAATAGATAGGACAAAAATCGGTAATATCGCTCGATGCAATCAACACGCCTCCAGCATGCATACCTACATTGCGCGTTACACCTTCAAGACTTTCCGCAAGTTCGAGCAATGTACGCACATCTTCTTCCTCATCGGCACGCTGATTAAGCTGCGGTTCCATCTGCCGTGCTTTTTCTAAAGTCATGCCCAATTCAAAAGGTACCAGCTTGGCTAATTGATCGACAAAGTTATACGGTAAATCCAACACACGACCGATATCACGAATGACTGCTTTCGCGGCCATCGTGCCAAACGTTGCAATTTGCGACACTTTACCAATGCCATAGCGTTGTTTTACATACTCAATTACCAATTCGCGTCGGTCTTGACAGAAATCGATATCGAAATCCGGCATGGATACCCGTTCCGGATTTAAAAAACGCTCAAATAATAAATCGTATCGCAATGGATCGAGGTCGGTAATGCCGAGTGAATAAGCGACTAATGAACCTGCGCCAGATCCTCGTCCCGGACCAACGGGCACATTGTTTTGTTTAGCCCAATTAATAAAATCTGCGACGATCAAAAAATAACCCGAAAAACCCATTTGAATAATGGTATTGACTTCAAATTCCAGTCGTTCTTGATACTGTTGGAGTTTACTTTGACGTAATTCGCTTTGTGGAAATAATTGAATCAATCGTTGTTGTAATCCAGCACTCGCTTGATCACGCAGGTATTGCTCTAAACTGATGTTTTCAGGTGTTGGAAACAGCGGTAGACGGTTAATTCCTAATTCCAGCGTTAAGTTGCAGCGTTTGGCAATTTCGATGGTATTAATTAACGCGTTGGGAATGTCGGCAAATAACTCCGCCATTTCAACCTGTGTTTTAAAATATTGCTGTCCGGTGAAATTTTTGGGACGGCGCTTGTCTTCCAAAACATAGCCTTCGGCAATGCAAACACGTGCTTCGTGTGCGCGAAAATCTTCCGGATTCAGAAACTGCACGCCTTGTGTAGCAACGACTGGCAAATCAATTTGCTGGGCTAATAATAAGGTGTTTTGTACCAAGGCAACTTCATGTTCGTGCCCATCGCGTTGAATTTCCAGATAAAAACGATCGGGGAAAAGAGTAGACCATTGTTGCGCGAGTAATTTTGCTTGGGCAATGTTTTGATGCATTAAAGCGATGCCGATATCACCTAAACGCGCACCGGAAAGTGCGATTAAACCTTGCGTGCCCCATTCATCTGGAGATAGCCAAGAAAATTTGATTTCTGCGCGACCATGAAATTGATTTTCGCGGTAAGCGCGCGACAACAAGCGTGACAATAATAAATATCCTTCGCGTGATTGACACAGCAATAGCAGTCGGAAGGGTTTGTTTCGATCGATCTCGTTGGCAATCCATACATCACAGCCGAGGATTGGTTTGATGCCATTTTTATTGGCCGTTTGATAAAACTTTATCAAAGCGAATACATTTGCCAAATCCGTCAGTGCCAATGCAGGCATTTGATCGGCTTTTGCTTTGGCAATGACATCAGGGATGCGGATAGTGCCATCCAAAATTGAGTATTCGCTGTGCATGCGCAAATGGATAAAAGCAGGGCTGGTTGGCATGATGTACAATTCAGGTTAGCGAAATAAACAATGAATACAATCGAGCACTATTTTACCCTATGTTGAAACTACCTGAATTGTTACTTCCCGCAGGATCTTTGGAAAAAATGCGTATCGCTTATGCGTTTGGCGCTGATGCTGTATACGCTGGACAACCCCGTTATTCGTTACGCGCCCGCAACAACGAATTTGCTCTGGAACAATTACAAACCGGTATTACCGAAGCGCATACCCTCGGCAAAAAGTTTTTTGTGGCTAGCAATATTATGCCGCATAACGCCAAAATCAAAACTTATTTAGCAGATATGGCTCCGGTCATGGATCTCAAACCCGATGCGTTGATCATGGCTGATCCTGGATTGATCATGATGGTACGCGAAAAATGGCCGGATATGCCGATTCACTTATCGGTACAAGCCAATACCGTCAATTATATGGGCGTTAAATTCTGGCAAAAAATCGGCTTGACGCGTGTTATTTTGTCAAGGGAATTGTCTTTGGATGAGGTAGCGCAAATTCGCGATTATTGCTCAGACATGGAATTGGAAGTTTTTGTACATGGTGCGCTATGTATTGCGTACTCCGGACGCTGTTTACTTTCGGGTTATTTTAATCATCGTGATCCAAACCAAGGTACTTGTACCAATTCATGCCGCTGGGACTACAAAGTAAAATCAGCTGAGGAAAATGCAAGCGGGGATATCCAGGAAATTGAAAAAATTGACTTCAATTTCGGTCAAGCGATGCAGCAATCGAATCAGCACGCAATGTCTGGGAAAAGTGGCGATTCGATTATTCGACATCCTTTGGCTGACAAAGTGTATTTGATTGAGGAAAGCGAACGGCCCGGACAGTTAATGCCGATTATGGAAGACGAACACGGTACTTATATTATGAATTCCAAAGATCTAAGGGCGGTGGAACATGTGGAGCGCTTGGTCAAAATCGGGGTTGACTCGCTAAAGATTGAAGGGCGAACAAAATCCTTGTATTACGTTGCGCGCACGGCGCAAGTGTATCGTAAAGCAATTGATGACGCGGTTGCAGAGAAACCATTTGATCTATCTTTATTGGGAGAACTCGAAGGATTAGCCAACCGTGGTTATACCAGCGGGTTTTATCAACGTCATAACACACAAGAAACGCAAAATTATTTACAAGGTCATTCTGAATCAAATCGCAGTCAATACGTGGGAGATGTCACTGGATTTGATAGCGATAATGGTATGGCAGAAATATTAGTCAAAAACCGCTTTCAGGTTGGTGATCGCTTAGAAATTATTCATCCGCAAGGTAATGAAGTTATCGAATTGGTGCAAATATTGAATTCGAAGGGGCAATCCGTACAAGTTGCACCGGGAAGCGGCCATCGAGTCAAAATTCCATTGGGTAAGAATGTTGAGCATGCTTTTATTGCGAGATTTTTCTGACAATTACATTTCTTATTCAATATGACTTTTGTCGATTGATAGTTGCATCCCTGGGTGCCTCGAGTTTGTTGCCAGCGACTGCATTTAAAAAGTACTCCCTGAATTTTTTAATGAATGACTCAATGGGATAGAGAGAATCATGTCGCCCAATATGTTAGAACTGCGCAATATTAGTAAGGGCTACGCGCCAGGAAAGAGGTTGTTAGATCATTTAACGTATACTCTGAAAGCTGGTGAGTATGTGGCTGTCATGGGCGAATCAGGCATCGGTAAGTCGACATTGTTGAATCTGATAGCAGGGTTAGATACGCCTGATAGTGGCGAAGTGCTGATAAATGGAACGGCGATTTCATCGATGAGCGACGATGCGGCAACACAATTGCGTCGAGAACTATTTGGTTTTATTTTTCAAGCTTTTCATATTTTGCCGCATCTGACTTTGCATCAGAACGTCGCTTTACCTTTGTTGTTGAATGGGCAGTCATTGCAACGTGTGGAAGAAATGCTCGATCAGGTTGGATTGCAGGGAAGAGGGCGCGATTTTCCACATCAACTATCAGGAGGCGAATTACAGCGTGTGGCGATTGCACGTGCCTTAATTCACCGTCCAAAGCTGATTTTAGCCGATGAACCCACAGGAAACCTTGATCCTGATACCGCACAGGAAATCTTGGAATTAATTCGCACTGAAATCAAATCCAACGGCGCCAGCGCTATCATTGTTACACATTCACATATGGCTGCGGCAACGGCCGATCGTGTTTTGAATTTGCGTAAAGATGGCTTGCACCCAATGAGTGCATGATGGCCGGATCAACGCTATGAATTCCATGAAGCTGTTTCGCTGGTTATTGATAGGCGAGTGGCGCAAACATATCGGTCAGGCATTGGTAACATTGCTGGCAATCGCAATCGGTGTTGCAATGGGATTCTCAATTCATCTGCTCAATAGCGCCGCGTTCAATGAATTTTCCGCTGCTAGCAAAAGTTTGTCAGGACAATCCGATTTATTGGTGCGCGCAAAAACCACCTTGATGGATGAAGCGATTTATCCGCAACTAGCAGCCTTTGAAGGAGTAGCGGTCGCGAATCCGGTATTGGAACTCGATGTTGCGATACCGGGGAAGCAACACAATCGTAACGATTATAAATTGAAAGTAATCGGTATCGATATGTTTCGTGCCGCGCAAATCGCGCCTGATTTATTGGGTATGCCAGAGGAAGGCAAAGTGATGGATCGGCTGGCTGATGATACGATTTTTTTATCCCCTGCGGCGATGACGTGGCTTGCTGTTAAGGAAGGGGATCGTTTGTCGCTTCAAGCTGGATTGCAGCAGTTAACACTGCGCGTAGCAGGAGGTTTAGTGCGTGCTAGAAGTGGGCAACGGATTGCCGTGATGGATATTGGCGCAGCACAATGGCGCTTACAGCATTTGGGTAAGTTGTCACGGGTCGAGTTGAAATTAAAAGATGGTCTTAACCACGAGGTATTTAAATCCAAGTTGAGCAAATTTCTTGGGGATTCCTATACCATCGTTGAGTTGGAAAATCAGGAAACGCGGGTGGCTAATATGTCGCGAGCTTATCGTGTCAATCTCAATATGCTTGCTTTGGTAGCATTGTTTACCGGGAGTTTTTTAGTATTTTCCACGCAAGCGCTGTCAGTGAGTCGTCGCCGTTCGCAATTTGCTTTATTGCACGTATTAGGTTTTACCCGTCATCAGTTGTTGTGGCAAGTGGTGATTGAAGGCATCGTGCTGGGGGTGATGGGATCATTGCTAGGTGTGTTGCTGGGTTATGTGATTGCTATCACGGTAATCGAATTCTTTGGCGGAAGCTTAGGGAGTAGTTTTTTCCCGGGAATTAAGCCTGAGATTTATTATGATGCAGTCGCCGCATGGGTATTTTTTGCGGTGGGATTGACTGTGACTTTGTTAGGGAGTCTTGTGCCAGCATTGGAGGCTGCGCGCGCCAAACCGGCATTGGCATTGAAATCGGGTAACCAAGATGCGGTTATGAAAAAATTAGCAGTTCCTTGGTTTGCGGTGGCGTGTTTATTTCTTGCCGGAATATTGACCCAATTGCCGGCTTTGAATGGCTTGCCAGTTTTTGGTTATTTAGCAATTGCTTTGCTGTTGATCGGTGGTATTGCTTTGATGCCTTATTGGACCACTTGGTTTTTTGCGTTTATATCGAATGTTACACAGCGTCCTGGCATAAACGTTGTTGAGTTTTTATCGCTTGCACGGTTAACGAATGCACCTAACCAGGCTTCGATTGCATTGGGAGGAATTCTCGCGAGTTTCAGCTTGATGGTAGCGATGGCTATTATGGTCACCAGTTTTCGTGTTTCAGTTGATCAATGGTTGGAGCGAGTGTTACCGGCCGATTTGTATGTTCGCACTGCTGCGGTGGGTGATCAGGGAGGTTTTGATTTAACCACGCAGCAAGCTATCGCTGCTTTACCTGTATTTTCGCAAGCTGATTTTTTTCGTGCGCAACAGGTATTATTTGATAGTAATCGTCCTGAAGTAATGTTATTTGCTCGTCCGATCGATCGAAGCGATCCACGAAATACTTTGCCGATCAATAGCGACGGACATGAAGTTATTTCATTGGATTCGTTAGCAGAAAATACGATGCCGATTTGGGTATCGGAGGCGATGGTCGATTTGTATGATTACCAGGTTGGTAAACACGTTGTTTTGCCGATTGGCGATGAATCTCATGATTTTAAGGTGGTAGGGGTTTGGCGCGATTACGGTCGTCAGTTTGGGGCGGTACAAATGCAATTGGATGATTATCAAAGAATCACCGGAGATACCAGCGTCAATACCGTCGCTTTGTGGCTACAATCAGCAGTATCTCAGGAGCAAGCCATTGAAGCATTAAGGCAATTACCTTTTGGGACAGAATTAGAAATTTCACGTTCCAGCGATTTACGAACGATTAGTTTGGAAATTTTTGATCACAGTTTTGCTGTGACCTATTTATTGGAATTGGTTGCGGTGATCATAGGGTTATCTGGAGTGGCAGCGAGTTTTTCTGCCCAAATGCTTGCTCGCATGAAAGAGTTCGGTATGTTGCGGCATATTGGTATGAAGAAACGTGAAATTCTCATGATGTTAGCGGCTGAAGGTGGATTATTAACAGGTCTAGGAATTTTGTTTGGATTTTTACTGGGTTGGGGAATCAGTTTGATCCTGATTTTTATTGTGAATCCGCAATCTTTTCATTGGACGATGCAAATACATTTTCCTTGGAGTTGGTTATTAATCATGGCAACGGTGATGATAGCAACTGCAGCAGGCACTGCATTATTGGCAGGTCGACGTGCAATTTCCGGTCATGTGATACAAACAGTTCGGGAGGATTGGTAATGAAGCAACCGTGCAAGAATAATAAAAAACAATTAGTAATAGGTGGTTTGTTATCGTTGTTGTTGGGCGTGTTGATTGTTACGGATACAGTTCAATCGTCACGGCTACTGCCAGTATTGCCCAATAAACCTCTTGTTTTTCCGAAAGATTACGGTGCTCACCCAGATTTTCGCATAGAGTGGTGGTATATCACCGGATGGCTTGATACCGAGAATGAGAAGAAACTTGGTTTTCAGGTGACGTTCTTTCGATACCAAACCGAGTTGAACATTGATAATCCTAGTCAATTTGCGGCGAAAAATTTGATTATTGCGCATTTGGCTTTATCGGATCCTACGCAGGGGCGCTTGATCCAGAGTGAAAAAATTGCGCGAGAAGCGTTTGATTTGGCTTATTCAAAGCAAGGTAACACCAATGTTAAATTGGATGACTGGTTTTTGGTTCGTGATGACAATGGGACTTACAAAGTCGATATGCGCACCGATGATTTGGGTTTGCAGCTTTCACTGCAACCCATGCAGAAAATGATGTTGCAAGGGGATCAGGGATTTTCTCGTAAAGGTCCCAAGCCGGAACAAGCGAGTTATTACTATAGCGAACCGCATTTAAATGTCACTGGTACCGTTTTTCGCAAACAGCAGTCGGTCAAAGTGAATGGCGTGGCCTGGTTAGATCATGAGTGGTCTACGGCCTATCTTGATACGGATGGTGATGGTTGGGATTGGACAGGTCTGAATTTAGACGATGGTTCAACGTTGATGATGTTTCAAATTCGCGGTAAGAAAGGTGATCGGATATGGGCATATGCTGCGCTTCGCGATGCTTCTGGCAATATGAAGTTCTTTCAACCGGATGAAATTGAATTTACGCCGATTCGGACTTGGAAATCGCCTCATACAGAAGCAATTTATCCGGTTGAGATGCGTATTCGAACGGGAAATATCGAGTGGCAGTTAATACCTTTAATGGATGATCAAGAGCTAGACTCACAGCAATCTACCGGTGCAGTCTATTGGGAAGGCGCTGTAACATTAATGCGTGACGACAAAACCGTGGGTCGAGGCTATCTTGAATTGACTGGCTATGCGAAGTCTTTAACGCTATAACAGAATCTTGCAGTGTGTTAGTATGATCCAGAATTATCACAACACTTTCATTGTTGATAAATGTACGCTAGAATTCAAAAGTCAAAATGATTGATATAATGAGTTCTGTTATAAGATCATTGTGAATTGAACATACTCACTCAGTTTTTAGGCGATTACATCTTTCATGATGTAAAGAACGGGTGAGAAGTGCATGATCAAAAGTATGATCATGGAGTAGGGGAGAGTTTATAAATTAGAACCGATGGCTTTAGTTTATAAACTAGGTTTTTAAAGTTACTAAATGTAAATAAGGAGAGAAGGATGCATCATAACACTAGCAATGAAAGCGGTATCAATAGAAGAGAAACCGATGCACAGGTACTGAGATTGATCGGTATTACAACCGTAGCGTTTCTCGTTATCGGTGGGATTGTTTGGGGAGTATTCTAGACTTAAGTCAGTCTATTTCCCTTGTTCATAACCTACTTATTTATTAAACAGAAAAGTATTTTCTAGAAAATAAAAATTTGTTTGATAGACGTTGGATTTTATATTTTGCTGGGTTTTTTGAGTAAGATATAAAAAGGGTCAGTAAGTCTAAAATACCTCAAAATTAAAAACCCATTCACCTAATTTAGGTGAATGGGTTTTTACTTATATTTTTATATTTGTTACGCCATTTCCATTGATGTTATTAACGGAGAGACATCACAAGACAGAATTCTAATTCTAGAATTCACCGTCTTTAATGTAGGGTTGAGACCATAAAATAACTTGCATCAACACTGATTTTCTCCAGGCATCTTGCATACGGTCGACATCGTCTCTTGAATGGCCACCTTTTTCGAGGAATGGGCGCAAAGTAGTGGTAATGGGAATGAGTAATGCAAAAATATAATGTACGTGAATAATCGGTACTGATTTTACATTATCGGTTTTATTTTTCTTTGAAGTATGATGACGTAGGCCGATTTCATATTGATAATTCAACCAATTTTGATCGTATTCACCTTTTGCGGTGTCTAAAATCCATTGTCCGAAACGTTTTCTGACGCCACCCAGATAATCCATATTAGGTGTGCCGTCAGAAGCATTGGTAAAGTAGTGCAGCAAGAAAGGCGTTGAGCCTACAAAACCATACCATACATCTAGAATTTGTTCGACTTGTCCTTTCAGAACATCATGAGACATTTTGAGATAACGAACGTCATCATCATTAAATAAAGATGCCTGTTTTAACTTCGCAAAATCATCCATTGATACAGGAGATTTTTTCAGATCAGCGCTACCATAGGTATAACCTGGAATGTTTGTTGTCATAAATTATTTCCTTTTTGAGATTAGTTAATGACTTGTGTTGTAACAATTAGTCTAAAAATGCGGTTACTTCTTGTAATTATGATTTGATTGCTATTTTGAGTACAAATAATCCATTCAAGTAAATCTTTGAAAGGAATTTGAGTCGTGAATTTTACAGGAAACTGGTGGTGTCGTGAATATCTTTTTGTTTATAAGAGTATTTATTCTGTTCGGATTGCTCAAGTAGTTACATTTATTGTGATTTTAACAGTGCAATCACAGGTTTTGTTTCTGGTCTGACATTTCGCCAAATATAAAAAGATTCCGCTGCTTGCTCAACCAACATGCCGATGCCGTCTGACAAGTGATTAACACCGGATTGCTGGGCAAATTTTAAAAAAGCAGTGGGTTCTTTACTGTACATCATGTCATAAGCCAATGCATCGACTGCAAAAACATTTACAGGTATGTCCGGAAAAGTATTTTGCAGGCTCGCTGAAGTCGCATTGATCACCACATCGAAGGATTGATCGATAAAATGATCAAGCGAACGAGCATGAATATTGCCATAGGATTGAAATTGTTGTTGCAACGCTTCGGCTTTATCAAAAGTTCTGTTGGTAATAGTCAATAACAAAGGCTTTTGTTGCAGTAAAGGCAAAATGACGCCGCGTGATGCTCCACCTGCTCCAATCAATAAAATACGTTTTGAGGCTAAATTGACGGCTAAATTACGGCTGATATCATTGACTAAGCCAATGCCATCGGTATTATCGCCTATGATTTCATTGTTTTCAAAAGTGAGGGTATTAACGGCTTGGGCGCAGGATGCGCGTTCAGTTAATCGAGTCGCAAGTTGATGGGCTTGTAGTTTAAAAGGTAGCGTGACATTGGCTCCTCGTCCACCTTTGTTAATAAAGTCGAATACTGTAATGGGAAAACTATCTAACGGAGCAAGTAGCGCCGAATACTGCACGGATTGACCGGTTTGTTGCGCAAAAAGTGCGTGGATACGTGGGGACTGGCTGTGTGAAATAGGATTGCCAATAACGGCGTATTGATCAAGCATGATTATCGACTGATCAAAGTATCGGAAGGTGCAAAAACCCAGGTGCGAGTAATGTGCAAAATATCAGTATCTTGGCTAATATTCGGAGGGAAAGGCGCAAAGCCATTTTGACCCGATAGCTTGACGATGTTAATGGCAGCTTGATCAAGGATTTTTTTACCGGAAGAACGATTAATTTCAATCCCTTCCAAACTGCCATCGGCACGAATACTGACAGTTAGTTGTAAATTTCCGTAGAGCTTTCCTTTTCTAGCTTCTTCCGGATAGTTTAAATTGCCGATACGCTCGACCTTGATACGCCAGTCTTCAACGTATCTTGCAAAACGATATTCCTTAGTACGGGCACCGACAAATTTACGTTTGGGACGTTTTTGATATTCGTCATAATCTTGATCGACTTGTGCTTTGAGTCGTGCAATATCCAAGCTGCGCGACAACAATTCGTCAGCATCAATATCATCTTCTGTTTGTGGTGTCTCGTTTGGTTTAGTTTGAGGTGTTTCAATGTGTTTGATTTCTGGCTTCTTATTCACAGCCGCCATGAGTTTTTTGGTTTCTTCTTCCAATTGTTTTACTTTTTGTTGTGCGGCCGCTTCCTTACTCATGGGCTTATTTTTGGGAAGAATCGGAAATGGTGTTTTGGCTTGCCGGTTTTTATCCGTATTGCCGCCTCCATCCAGGTTATCTTGTGCAAGTAGTTGCGTTTTGGTAGGTTTGGTCGGGGTTTGTTTATTGACCAGTACAACTTCTAATGAAGTGCTGATTTTATTCGGTTTTAAAGCTGGAAATTGAAAAGTTAACCCGAGTAATACAATCATGTGTAACAGCAAAGAAATCACCATCGCCGCCGATATGCGATGCTTATTAAAATACACTGTGCTAATGGGCAATGCGGAGTTCATTCAATCGCGTTTAGTAGTCTAAATCGGTGCCTTGATATCAATTATTGTAAGGGCAGGTCAGCGTATACTTCGTTTGTAATAATGTTTCAGGTATTAATTTTTTGAAGGAATTCAGCATGCAACGCTCGCTCGAGTAAATTAATTTTAGATAGTTTAAGTTTGACATAGGCACCAGGCGTCATTTCAGGCAATGAAGTTATCCGCGTAATCAATGGAAGATGGTCAAATTTTACCAAATTTTCCTTAATCACTTGCGCATGGATAGTATCAATGTTTTCTTGTATCAGCCAACGCAAGCACCAATATCGTTCCATGGTGCGCTGAAATTCATTATAAATTCCATAATAGATATCAAAATCTGTAATGGCAATCTTCAGTAGATTACTTTCTTTGTTATAAAAAGGAGTTTCGCCACGTAATAGAGAAATAATCTGTCTTTGATTGATTAAGTCGACATAGCGTCTCATTGGCGAGCTGCTCCAGGCATATTGCGAAACGCCCAAGCCTTGGTGAGGAGCGGGTGATGTGCTCATTTTTACCTTGCTATTGTTTTGACTACGAAAAATACCGGTAATGCCAGCATCGCTCAGCAGTTTTCCCCATTCGGTATTAACAAAAATCATTAACTCAGATACCACTTTATCGATAGGTGAACCCCTACGGCGCTCGCTGATCGTGATATGGTCGTTTTGTATGTCAAAGGTATAATCGATCTTGTCATTGTTGTCGCTGGTTTTGCCACGCAATGCTTCCATTTTGCAGGCAAATTTCCATAATAAAACTAGCTCCGTACTAAAAGGATGATGAACATTTCCTTTGTTGATTGCCGTTTCATTAAAACTTTTTTCTAATAAATGGCTGCGCAAGTTTGCAGCAACTTTTATTCTTTCGATCTTACTTTCACAACGCACGATACTAAAATCATCAGATACGTCAAGATAGAGTGATACTACTGGGTTTAAACAATTTTCGGAAAGAGTGAAGTAATTGATGATGTCATCCGGCAGCATCGTGACTTTATTACCGGGCAGATAAACTGTAGAAAGCCGTGTCGCAGCGATTTTATCGAGTTCTGATTCGACCGGAATTCCTAAGGCTGGCGCGGCAATATGGATACCGATACGGAAGCTTCCAAATGGGAGTTGCGTCACCGAAAAGGCATCGTCAATTTCGGTTGTTGTCGCATCATCAATGCTAAACGCTACGATATCCGAAGTAGGTAAGTCGGCGAAGTTTTGAGATAGATTCGATAGCGCGTATTCTTTAAATCCAATCCCACTGGGAAAATGTTCCCAAATAAATTGATTAAAATGATAATCATGCGTGGATGGAATTGCGCCACATTTATCTAAGAGCTCAACGATGCTGAGCTTCATTTCTGAACAAACCGATTCAAGCGCCTTCCACTCAACTGAATTTTTGTCAGGCTTATACAATAAACTGTTAATGTGGGAATTAAATTCCTCAGGAAGAGAAAAACGCTTTAATTGTTCAGCATATTGCGCTTGCAACGCTGCTTGTCGTTGTTTTTTTTCTTGACTGGCTAATGCGGCTTTTAGCGCATCGGGTGGAGCGGCTTTATAGCGTCCTGGACCTTTTTTATAAAAGTACATCGGTGCACTTTGTAGCAATAACAATATTGCCGCAGCTTCAATCGGCGTTGGTGCGTGGCCGAAGTATTCTGCCGCCAGACTGGTATTGGAGAATTCTGTATCTTGCGCACTGCACTCCCAGAGAAAATTAGCATCCAGCTCATCGGCTAATTTTTGTGCATTCTGCATAAATTCTAATAAAGAATGCGTTTCAAACTGAAATAGTACTGACGCGGCCTTAATTTTGGAGCGTTTGCCATGAATTGCTTCGACTTGAAGCGAAGAATTATTGTCAAGCAATACAGCGCCTACTTTAAAAGTACCAGCTTCTTCATAAAAAACATTCATCGGATTGTTTTTATAATTTCAGTCGGATAATTAGGAACTAACAGTAGTTTGGTGAAATATTGAGCGTTTATCAAATATCGTTTCGACACTCAAATAAAAACTTGATTTGGTAATAAGTAATACTTGTTAAAGGCATATTATATACGAGACGGGGCTGAAGTTTAAAACTAGGCAACAAAATACTGATTTTTGATGCGTTTTTGTTGCGTCAGAATTTACTGGAAATTGGCAATCAACGAAGCTCTGACGGTAATGGGAGCGCCGGGGGTGATATTAAAATCATTATTTGCTGAGGCAAAATACTTGGTATCGAGCAAATTTTCGATGTTTAATTGAGCGCGAAAGCTTTTTGAAAGCTGCGCAAATAATGCGGCATCGACGCGTACAAAATCAGGTAGTTTTACTCGATTAGTCAGAGAAGTAAACATTGCATCACGGTAAATGACGCCAAAGGCTGCACCAATACGCGGGGTCAAATCGTAGCGACTCCACATTGAAAACGTATGGCGCGGAAGTTCTGAAACAGAAGCCCCTTTCTTAGCAACACCGAAAATATCACTGGTGATTTCACCCGTTTGATAAGCATATCCACCCATGACACTGAGTTTTGGCGTGAGTTGACCGGTTAGACTGATTTCAACACCTTCGGTACGTTGACCCTTGGTTAAAAAAGTTTGTCCGCCAATAATCGAGTTAATTACATTGGTACGGTCCAATTGAAAAACTGCTCCAGTCAAAGACAAATCAGGGCGAATATCCCATTTGACACCAGTTTCTAACGTGGTGAATTTTTCTGGTTTCAATGTTTCCAGCGTAACATTCAACGAAGTCAATTGATCGCCCGCTCTCGGTACATATGCTTGACTATAGCTAGCATAAAAAGAGATGGGATCAAAAGGTTTAAAAATGACGCCAAATCTAGGGGCTATTAGATCATCTCTGGTTTTTAAATGATCTTTTGGGCCATTTTTTTGTTGAAAATCGACTTCAAACAAATCATAGCGTACTCCTGCGATGATTTGCAGTTGAGGAATGATTTCAATTTGATCTTGAATATATAGCGATGTTACGTTGACTACGCTGCGATTGAGTGCATCAACATCACCGCCTGAATTTCTATTCGTAAAGGTGATCGGTAAATGGATTAAAGGATTGTTTAAAGGTACCAATACACTGGTTCTGGAAACATCATTATTAAATAAACCGGTCTCACGCCGATTGTGTGTTTCTTGCCGACCAACCTCAACTCCGGCCATTAATGTATGAGAAATTGGGCCTGTGTTGAGAGAATAAAGCAAATTGGTTTGATTAAATACGTTTTCCCGTGTTGTGGTATTACTGTAGGCTCCTAAAGAAACCAGACCAGACAATGTATTAAAACCGCCATTTGCAAAGACGTTTTGATAGAACTTATCATACATTGCGTAATTGGTTCTGTTTTGTAGCGTTACTCCCGATTCAAACTTGTGTTCGATCAATGAATTGAAGGATAAAACATTAATATTAGCGTTACTACGCTTAGGGTCACCAAAAAATTGTGATCGCTGAACGTTCACGGGCCCCGTCACTTCTCCGCTGCGTCCGATGATCGAGGTGATGCCTCGGTCTGCTGTGCGATCATCGTGGAATCTTTCCATATTGGCGACAATTTTAGTCCGAGGAGTGGGCTTAAACGTAATGGTTGGTGAAATTCCTAAGCGTTGCATGTTTACGCCATCACGAAAACTCCCAGCATCTTCGTATACGGCATTCAAACGTAAAGCCAGCATGTCATTAACGACATAACCGACATCCGCTGTCATACGTTTTTGATTGAATGACCCGCCTTGAAATGAAAATTCTTTATTGGGATTCCAGTTGGCTTCTTTGCTGACGCGATTGACTACGCCACCTGATCCGCCACGGCCGAAAATCATGCCATTGGCACCTTTCAGAACATCAATACGTTCAGTATTATAAAGATCGCGGTAATATTCGGCGTCATCGCGAATTCCATCGATAAAAAAATCTCCTGTTGATCGATTACCGCGAAAAACTAAGGCGTCACGATTACCTTCACCTTGAGATACGCCTACTCCGGGAACATATCGAACCGCATCGCTCAAACTTCGAATTGACTGATCTTTGATTAATTCATTAGTAATGATAGAGATCGCTTGTGGTACGTCACGCAACAAAGTATTGGTTTTTGTCGCGGAGCTGGAGCTTGTTGCTGTGTAGCGATTGTTATTATTTGCTTTAACAACAATTGATGGCAAAGTGGTAACGACAGGTTCAGGAGAAGAATTTTGAATGATTCGAATTAAATAGCGATTACTGTCGTCCGCGCTTTGAATCGCTTGTAAACCAGAACCTTCGAGTAACTGGTCTAAAGCAGCTTTGATTTCAAATTGACCTTCTAATCCGTGTGTTACTTTGCCTTCTAAAAGGGTTGAATCAATATTGAGCTTGATATTGGCTTGTTGAGAGAATTGATTTAAAGCATCGTTTAAATAACCTGGAAGAATTTGGTAAGTACGCGTGGTAGATGCTGTAGGCGCTGAATTTTTTGTTGTTTCTGCGGATAAAGAATACGAGATTAAAGTAATGACCAGAGCGAAAAAGCACAAGAAATAATTAAATCTGACAGCATTCTTAGAGTTGAGTATAGGCATGATGATCGTGTTTTTCACTTCTACCAATATCTCAAAATTCAAATTTTAAACATGAACATCAAGCGAAAGCGCTAACTTCAAAAAAGATAAGGCAATCTAAGTGTGAGAAGAGTCTGAAAGCTAAGTCCTAATAATTGTATTGAATCCAATAAGAAAAATGCGAATGGGCGTTTCCCAAATTCAAGTGCAAGTCTTGCTTTATTAAGTCTGTGCACATGGTTCACAACCAGCGCAGGATTCGGGAGAGAGCATGTTGCGCAGCATTGGCGTTTTTTTAGACAACGTTTCATCAAGCACTTGTTTCGCATGACAAGCGCAACGGCCGCATTGCTCTGTAACACCTAAGGTGTTTTTTAAATCTCGCATACGATCAGCGCCTTGGTGAATAGCTTCGCGCAATTTGTTTTCAGTTATGCCTTTACAAATACAAACGTACATATTTAGTAGATTACTCTAAAGAATCGATAATAAACTCAATAATATTCTAATTACTAATGCTAATGAGAATGGTTCTTGATTATACTTATTTTTGCAAAAAATACAATCAATTTTAAGTTGTTTTATGAATATTGTTGTTTATTGATAATTACGGCGGGAATATATAAATACTGAAGAAATTGCTATTAGGTAAAGGATAAATTAAGAAAGTAATTTCAATTAATTGGCGATATTGCGAAGGTAAATTCACTAAAATGATGATTCAAAAGTGGCGGTATTTAATGGTCAGTTTGAGTCGGTGTATAACCGGCGGGTTGTTCTGCTCCGGTACCAAAAAAATGTGCTTCCATTTGTTCGGCTAAATATTTTCGAGCTTTTGCATCCGACAGGTTCAATCTATTTTCATTGACCAGCATGGTTTGATGTTTTAGCCATTGTTGCCAAGCTTCTTTAGATACATTGTCAAAGATTCGTTTACCTAATTCACCGGGATAGGTTTGATAGCTTAATCCTTCAGCTTCTCGTCCGAGTTTGATGCATCGTACCATTCGTGTCATAGACTGTTTGCCCCAATACAGTTGAAAATTTGAAAATAACCAAACTAAAATCGCAATGATATTACAGCAGTTTTTGCAGCATTTTTGAACGCCGTTGATAGTTATACAAATTTTGTTTTAATTTAGGTAGTTCGGCTAGAGTAACCTCGGTAAATCCGTGCTCAATAAACCAATGTGTGGTTCGCGTCGTCAGTACAAAAAGTTTTTGTATCCCTAGGGAGATGGCTTTCTCTTCAATATATTTGAGTAATCGATTGCCGTGCCCGAAATCGCGGTGATTCGGATGAACAGCTAAGCAGGCAAGTTCCCCTGAGTTTTCCTCGGGAAATGGATACAAGGCGGCGCATCCTAGAATCATGCCGTCATGTTCAAAAACGCTAAAGCGGTCGATTTCGACTTCCAGTAATTCACGCCCTCGTCTCACCAGTACCCCCTCGCTCTCAAGCGGTTCAATTAATTGCAGAATTCCACCGACATCTTCAATTTTTGCATCGCGCAAAAATTGAAGGGTTTCTTCGGAAATCATGGTACCGATGCCTTGATGAGTAAAAAGTTCTTGCAAAATTGCACCGTCAATATGGCGGCTAATAAGGTGTACGCGGTCAACCGATAATTCACATGCTTTGATGGCGCACTGAATAAAAAGCCGTGCTTCATCAGAGAACTCAGTGGTAGAAGATTTTTTGTTTAAAAGAGATTTGCTCTGTTTGACCGTCAATTCGCGAGGCAGCAGAGGCGAATTATTTGTTTCATTTTTTTCTTGAGTGAACGTATCCCAAAGAAATACTAATTTTTCTGCGTGCAATGCTATGGCGACTTCAGTGGCTACATTTTCCATCGTTAAATTGAAAATTTCTCCTGTTGGCGAATAACCAAGCGGTGAAATGAGCACCACATCGCCTTGTTCTAGACTACTGTTAATCGCGTGAGTATTAATTTTTCGAACTTTTCCGGTGTGTAATAAATCGACGCCTTCAATTACGCCATATGGGCATGCCACTACGAAATTGCCACTCGATACGCGTATTGCCGCGTTAGCCATCGGTGAGTTTGGTAATCCCATGGATAACAGCGCTGAAATTTCATGATGAATCCGTCCAACCGATTCTTTAACGCATTGCAATGCGGCGGCATCGGTGACACGAATATCCATGACAGTTTGTGTTTCTAGCTGCGATTCATCAAGACGTAATTGAATTTGAGGGCGTGCACCATGCACTAAAACTAACCGTACGCCAAGACTAGCCAGTAGATTAATATCATGGATGAAATGGACAAAATTCGTGTCGGTGATCATCTCGCCGTTAAACCCGATGACAAATACTTTTCCACGAAAAGTATTGACGTAGGGCGCAACGGAACGAAACCAAGAAACAAAATTAGGCGCGGTTATGGTATCCAAGAGAATGAATAAAAGTTATTAAGGTAAGATTCGATCAATAATCACCCCAAAGTGTTTGCAAAGAGGCAATGGCTGCTAATCCTGCGGTTTCTGTGCGTAATATGCGATTTCCTAGGCGAATGGCAGTATATCCACAGTGTGCGATGGATAGCTCTTCGGCTGGTGAGAAACCACCTTCAGGACCAATGATAAGTGTAATGGAGTCGTTATTAGCTGGTCTAGTAATTTTTTTTAGATGCTCATTGGCTGTTGGGGATAGCATCAAGCGCATTTCTTGAAGATTGTTTTCTGATTTTTTCTGACTAAGCCACGAGGGCAAAGATACTAAAGGAAAAATATCTGGCAAATAATTCCTACCACTTTGCTCGCAGGCTGAAATAATGATTTTCTTCCAATGCTCCAAGCGTTTGTTTGCGCGTTCGCTTGAAAGTTGTATCACGCAACGCTCAGTAACGATAGGTTGAATACGATTAACACCTAGTTCGACAGCTTTTTGTATGATCCAATCCATCTTTTCATTTGCACATAACGCTTGTGCAAGTTCAATGGTTAAAGGGGATTCGCAGTCTTCATCATGAAATGAATCAATCAATGCAGTGACTTGTGAATTGGTAATCGATTCAATGCGCGCTGAAAATTCACCGCCTTTGCCATTAAACAATGTTATTGAATCACCTTTCCTTAATCTCAATACGCGAGTGATATGGTGTTTGTTTTCATCGGAAAGTTCGATCAGCTGTCCGATTGTGGTGTTAATCGGTTGATAAAAACGTGCTTGCATAGAGTGATAAATTCGAGTGAATGACAAGATAATTTCGCTACAGTCAGTCATGTTAATATACCACGTTGGATTTTAAGCACTACTGAAGAAGTTTTATCGAAGTAAAGTGCATCATCATTGGGTATTCAAATCGTAGTGGGGGAAAAGTATGGCTAGTTTGGAAACACCAATCTGCGAATTTGGTTGGAAAGCCGTAGATTTTGATTTATTAGGTGTGGATGGGAAGCGGTATAATTTGGCTTCAAGTAAAGGGCAAAATGGACTGTTAGTAATGTTTATTTGCAATCATTGCCCGTATGTTAAAGCGGTACAGGATCGCATCATTCGCGATGTGAATGAATTAAAAACGTATGGCATCAACACCATTGCGATCATGTCGAACGACCCTGCCGACTATCCTGAAGATTCATTCGAAAATATGCAATTAATTGCAAAAAAATTAAATTATCCTTTTCCTTATGTTTGGGATGAAACGCAGGCCATTGCGAAATGCTATGGTGCAGTGTGCACGCCAGATTTTTTTGGTTTTAATCAGCACTTAGAACTGCAGTATCGCGGGCGCTTAGATGCATCGCGTAAAGAGGCCGCTGCACCCGACGTGCGCCGAGATTTGTTTGAGGCGATGGTCCAAGTTGCCAAAACAGGACGCGGACCGAACGATCAGATTCCTAGCATCGGTTGCTCAATCAAGTGGCGTGTGGAGTAAATGTGCTAGAAAAAGTAGTTGCGTTGGTAAAAGAAGTTGGGCAAGAAGTCATTATGCCGCGCTATTTAAAAGTGAAGCGTCAATATAAATCGGATGGTAGCTTTTTTACCGAAGCCGATGTAACGGCACAAAATGTTTTGTTTGATGGTTTGCGCAAGATTGATCCTGTTCCTTTGCTCGGGGAAGAAATGTCGCGTGAAGAGCAGGAAATACAGTGGATAAATGGAACTGACGGATTGTGGAGTGTTGATCCTATCGATGGAACTTCCAATTTTTTTAATGGCTTGCCCTATTTTTCTATTTCTGTCGCTTATCTGGTACAGGGAAAAAGCGTTTTGGGAGTCGTTTATAATCCGGCGACTCATGAGATGTTTTACGCGCAGAAAGGAGGTGGAGCTTTTCTGAATGGTGTGCGGTTACCATTAAATACGTATGTTCCTGATTTAAGAGGTGCTATGGCTAATGTCGATTTGAAACGCTTAGACCGGAAATTGGCGGCGACCGTTGCTGCCTATCCACCTTATGCTTCGCAACGTAATTATGGTGCGAGTACATTGGAATGGTGTTATATCGCGGCAGGTTATTTTGACCTTTATCTGCATGGCGGACAAAAACCGTGGGACTATGCTGCTGGGTCATTGATACTCTCAGAAGCAGGGGGAAATATGTCCGGATTTGATCATGATGACTATTGGGCTGGCACACCTTGGCGGCGTTCGGTAATTGCGGCTTTGGACGCAAAGTTATTTACTCAATGGCGTGATTGGGTACGGGCCAATCGTTAGGTTGTGAATGACAAGAAAAACAACAAGACGGGATAAGATTTAAATTGAAGATTATTATTCTGGGGGCAGGGCAAGTTGGATCGTCAGTTGCTGAAAGTTTAGTGAATGAAGCCAATGACATTACCGTGGTTGATACCAATCAAGAGCGGCTATCAGTTTTACAAGACCGGCTTGATTTACGAACAGTGACCGGTAATGCTTCGCATCCGTCAGTTTTGGTCAATGCGGGTGCTCATGATGCCGATATGATTTTAGCCGTGACAGAGCAAGATGAAACAAATTTAGTGGCGTGTAAACTGGCCGCGAGCTTGTTTAATACGCCTACAAAGATTGCTCGTATTCGTTCCACTGAATATTTAAAGCATCCGGAGATTTTTTCAGACGAAAATTTTTCCGTTGATTATGCAATTTCTCCTGAGCAAATACTGACCGAATACATCGAGAAATTAATCGAATTTCCAGAAGCGTTGCAAGTTTTAGATTTTGCCATGGGCAAAGTGAGCATGGTCGCTGTGCGCGCACTACAAGGCGGTGCGCTTGTCGGACAGCAGTTACAAGAATTGCGTAAACATATTCCAAACATTGAAACACGTGTGGTTGCAATCTTCCGCAAAGATCGTCCTATTATTCCCGAAGGCCATACTGTCATCCAAATTGACGATGAAGTGTTTTTTATTGCCGCGACAGATCACATTCGTCAGGTTATGCGTGAATTGCGTAGTATGGATAGACCGGTTAAGCACGTGATGATTGCTGGGGGTGGAAAAATAGGCAAGCGACTTGGAGCTCAACTGGAAAACAATTATCAGGTTCGCGTTATTGAACGTAATCTAAAAGCGTGTGAATCTTTGGCGGCAGAACTCCACAACACTTTAGTTTTACACGGTGAGGCTACGGATGAAACCTTGTTGGAAAGCGAAAATATCGAAGAAATGGATATGTTTTGCGCACTGACAAACGACGATGAAAACAACATTATGTCTGCATTGCTTGCGAAACGGTTAGGTGCTCACAAAGTTATCGCGTTGATTAATCGGAGAGCCTATGTGGATTTGGTGCAGAGCGGTGGAATTGATATTGCTATTTCTCCCGCACAAGTAACGATTGGCTCCTTGCTGGCTTTTGTTCGTCACGGTGATGTCGCAGCGGTGCATAGTTTACGGCGAGGTGCCGCAGAAGCTATGGAGCTGGTAGCTCATGGGGATGAGAAGTCTTCAAAAGTAGTGGGCAGAAAAATCGAAGATATCAAACTCCCTAAGGGTGCGACAATTGGGGCTATCGTGAGAGGACTACCCAAACTAGAAGGTACGTGGCGAGAACGCTTGGTAACTGATTTCGATACGATGGAAGATGAATTAATCAAAGATGCACAAGTCATTATTACCCATCACGATACCGTGATTCATACTGAGGATCATGTCATTGTGTTTGTAGTCAATCGCAAGATGATCGGCGAGATAGAAAAGCTGTTTCAAGTCAATGTGGGATTTTTATAAGCTCAACTTAGTATGAATCGCCTTTTCCGAGTTGCCAATGTTTTAGGCAAAATGATTTTGGTGTTTGGGTTCACGATGTTGATTCCATTGATTTGGTCAGCTTGGGTCGACGATGGGGCTCAATTAGTATTTAG
>Ga0209063_1000094_pt1 | contig 100535 bp, 118 predicted proteins | sample KloWWTmeKNB19Kit_FD_187177 | JGI IMG/M metagenome (GOLD analysis project Ga0209063, IMG submission 187177) | Active sludge microbial communities from Klosterneuburg, Austria, studying microevolution and ecology of nitrifiers - Klosterneuburg... | ecosystem: Engineered > WWTP > Aerobic digester... | reverse complement strand
TCATTAGATAGATTTATAACAATTAATAATAAGTTGTCTTTTAAAAAAGGTAAAATAATGGTTGTTAGTGAAAACAATAAAGAATATAAACAAATTTCACTTTCAAAAAATAATAAACTTAAAACTTTTAAGATACATAGACTCATTGCTTTAGCATTTATACCTAATCCAAATAATTATCCTTATGTTAATCATATAGATGGTAATAAAAAAAATAATAATATAATTAATTTAGAGTGGTGTACTGCCCAAATGAATATTAAACATGCTTATGATATGGGACTAATGAATGCTCCTAAAGGAAAAAATTCAGGAGCATCTAAATTGAAGGATGAGGATATATTAAATATTTTTATTTTAAATAAAGAAGGATTAGGTCATAGAAAAATAGCAAAAATATATAATATATCAAGGGTTGCTATAAAAATTGTATTGCAAAGAAAATCTTGGAGACATATAGAAATACCAGAAATGTATTTAAATCATATTAATACAACATGTACTATAAAAAATGAAAATATTATTGAAATTTTTAAATTATATAAGAATGATATAAAAATTTCTGACATATCTAAAAAATATAAAGTTAATAGAGTTACTATTGAATCTATTTTAAATAGAATAACTTGGAAAAATGTAATAATTCCAGAAGAACTTATTAATTATAAACAAAAAAGAAATCAATTTAATATAATGAATAAAGATAAAGTTATTAAAGCTTTTGAATTAAAAAAAGAAGGTTATTCATTTGTTGAAATTAGTGAATATTTTGGTGTACATCCAGGTACTATATCTGATTTAATAAAAAGAAGAAGTTGGAAGAATGTTGAAATACCAGAAGAATTATTAACATAATGTATTATAGAAATAAATTAATACATGCTAGAAACTGTGGAGATTGCTGTAAAGAATTTTGCTCCAACTGTTATGTTTTTTCATTAGAAGAAATAGATATTTTAATTGATCAATTAGAGTATCATATTCTTATTAATGCTAATGGATGGATGGATACTATTAAGTATGATTTTAAGTCTTGTTTCACTATGGATATACCATTAATTAATAATGTATATATAAGATTTCTTAAAAGATATAAAGAGAAAGTTAATAATGGTGGTAAGGTAGATCTTAAAAAAGCAGAATTAAATAAGATAATAGAAACTATTAAAGATCAGATTTCATTATGTGTTTTAGATTCTGAACCTTCTTTAGTTATAGATAATTCTAATTATGATGCTTGGGCATTATCTGATCCAGAACATGCAGCTTTACCAGAATGGGAATATAAATTACCTTCTGATTATAAACTAACAGTTGAAGGAAGTAGAATAGACTATGATAGTTTAACTCAATGTAATATAACATTTGATACATACTCAGAACTTAGACAATGTAATTTAACACATGAACTAATCAAAGAGATAATTGGTTGTAATATGATTATTGAACCAAAAATTGAGTCAGATAAATGCATCTTGACAGTAAATAATAATAACTATCCTGTTTGTGATTTGAAGTTTAATCCAACATTACAAGAGGAACTAATAAATGATTTAAAAGAAATAAATTTAATATAATTTAATGAGGACTATAAAGTACTATTTAGGAGAAATATTAAAGGATGGATTGCCATGCAGTAATGCTATTGTAAGATGGGAAATATTAAGTCCTTGTGTTACACTTGTTTGTCATTTACCAGATAAGGTAGTTGATGGAAAAACATTAAAAAATGGAGTAGAATTTTCTATTGATGATGACATGGAGAATTGTAATCCATGTGTAAGATATTCAATAGAATGTCCAGGTTGTACCAATTGTCCTATCATAGATAAGACATTGTGTTTTTGTACAGGACCAAATGATTGTCCTCCATGTCATGTTTGTATTAATGGAGAATGTATTCCTTTATGTGATACATGTGATCCTATTACAGGAGATTGTGTACAATGTAATGATGAAGTACCTTGTCCTGGAGATCAAATATGTATTCAAGGAGAATGTCAATGTCCACAAGGTAAATATGATCCAGTAACAGGTAAATGTGTAGATTGTATAGTAGGAGATATTAATCCTAACAATCCATGTTTAATTTGTTTAGGTGGATCTTGGGCACAAAAAATATGTGCTTCAGGAGTAGTAGATCCAAATACATGTGATTGTATTGGATGTAATGGTAATGGAGATTGTGGACCTAATCAATGCTGTTATGATGGACAATGTTTATGTTGTAAAGATTCAGCAGTATATAATCCAATAACAGGTAATTGTGATCCTAAACCACCATGTGATCCTAACACTCCTTGTCCTGAATGTATGGACTGTGTTAATGGTCAATGTGTTCCTAGAGTATGTCCTGATGGGTATATTTGTGTAGGAGATAGTTGTGTACCAGAATGTGATTGTAATAATCCTACTTGTAATACAGCTAATGCTTGTATTCCTACTTCTGGTGGTAAATGTTACTGTTCTCCATGTTCAGGACCTTGTGCTTTAAATACAGATTGTGGACCAGGTTGCTATTGTGATAATGGTACTTGTAAACCTAAACCTTGTGTTGGAACTTGTGTAAATGGTGGAGATTGTGGTCCAGGTTGTGGATGTTTAAATGGAGAGTGTGTTCCATGTAATTCAGTTAACTGTGCTACTAATCCAAGTTTATGTTCTCAAATACTAGGATGTAAATGTAATGGAAATACATGTTCTAAATCAGAAGGATGTAATGATAAACCTTGTGTAACATCAGCTAATTGTCAACAAGGTTGTACTTGTGATAAAGGTATATGTAAAGATTGTTCTAATTATTCTTGTGATGATTGTGCTAATCATCCAGGTTGTAAGTGTATTTCAGGTACTTGTGGAGATGATCCAGATAATGACTGTAAAGATACTCTTACACTTAAAAAAATAGATGATTCTTGTGATCTTAAAGCAGAACTTACTTTAAAAGAAGGTTGTGCTTGTCCTGTATTATCTATATATACTATTAAAAAAATATATGCGATAGGTGAGATAGAATTAGAACTTAGAAAAGGTAATAAGCCTGATTCTCCAAAACTTGGTGATATAACGAATCCAAATATATCAGACAATGATTTACCATTGTCTGGAAATATTCAAAGTATTCTTATAAGAAAGCATAAAACTGTAAATACAACAACTGGTACATTTATTAGTAATGGTGAAACAAAATGGACATCTACAGTTAATATGGCTGGTAAAGATTGGACTATGTTTAACTATGGTATTCCATATAATTTAGGATATATTGGAGATATATTGTCTGGATCTTCAAATGCTCAAACAACTGATATTGTAACAGGATTTGAAATTTCATTTAAACAAACTTCAGATTTAGTTTTTGCTAATGGTTGTATATATAAAGCACCTAAAGATATAGCTGTATATAAAATAGAAGGAACAACAGCATATAATGCTGATTATATTACTCCTAAAAGTAAAATAACAACAATAACATCGTCTAACACAAGAGATCCAAGATTAACTTGGTATAAATCTAAAGATCAAGCATTTGATGCAGCTGATAAATTCAGAAGTTTATATGTTCCACAACAAGGAGGTAAATATACTGATACTTTATTTGGATTAGATCAAATAAATCCTAAAGGCAAATATCCATTAGTTGGACAGGAAGGAGAATTATGGTCTGGATATAATTGGTTAGTTAAAACAGATTGTGGTTGTGTAGAAGATGCAGGTTTAGATGATGTTTATTTCTGTAATCCTAAAACAATAGGTTCTACATTAAATGCTTGTCATACAGGTATTAAGCTTTCAGGTCCTTTTGTTCCATGTGATGTTAATCAGGATATTAGACCTCATCAAAAAGCAGGATACACTATTCCTGATGCAGTTCAAACTATTTACCAATTATGGATAAATGGTAAACTATTCAAATCCTTTGTGCATAATGCTCAAGTTGGAGGAATGGTTGTATATGATACATCAGCTAGTGGTAATGACAGATACACTACTGAACCAATGTTTAGTAATAACTTCTTCTTTACATTAAATGATGAAGAGATTAAGACTGCTGAAATAAGAATGAATCATGGGAATAAATGTAATATTAAAATTCCTATTAATCCTCTTACTCCTAGAACTATTGTTGATACAATTGATTGTTCTTTAATAGGTAATGAATATACTGTTAAGGTTAATGCTAATCAAGGTGGATTTACAATACAAAATGTAACTGGAGCTAATTCATTTACTTTAGTGGGAGGGGTGTTTACTTTATATTTAACTAAAGGATTATCTACTGAAATTACATTTATATTCTCTGATGGTTGTAAAACTAAAAAAACATATAATGAATGTAATTGTGATATTAATCCAGAAGCATCTATAACAGCTGGTGATTTTTGTACTGGTCAAACAGGACAAATAACAATTACTGGTACACAAGGTGCAACAGTTACATATGTGGAAGATGGGGTGAATAAGACTAAAGTTCTTGGAAGTCCATTTGTAATAAATACAACTGCTACCAAGACAGTAAAATTAGTTTCTGTAGCATTAAATGGTTGTATAGCAACTATTAATACTACTGTAACTGCAACAAATATAAGTCAGCCAGTTGGTACAATATCAGTTAGTGATAATACTATCTGTAGTGGAGAAGAAGTAACATTAACTTTTGGAGGACCTAATGGTGCAACAGCTAATTTATATCAAAATGGAGTTCTTTTACAACAAGTTAGTTTGCCTTCTACATTAATAGTCAATCCTACAGCTAATACATCTTATTATTTAGATGATGTTAGTTTAGGAACTTGTACTAATACTACTCAGACATCAACTGTTAATATTACACTTACTCCTGGACCTGGAGAATTAACTTGGACAGATGATTGTAATGGAACATCTTCAACAAGAACATTTATATTTAATCAGAATGTAGTGTATAATGGTGGATCTCCTACTAATACATTGTCTGTATCTTCTGGAATAGGATCTATTGTTGTAACTTATGGTACAGGAGCATGTACACTTACTGAAACAATAATTGTTGATGGATGTGGTTGTGATATATTAGTAACAATTAGTGCTTCACCTTCTTCTGTTTGTCTTGGAGGATCTATGACTTTATCAGCTGTAATAGTTGGTGGAGTAGCTCCATATCAATATAAATGGAAACAAGTAGCTTTCCCTGGAGTTTGGACTACTGGAACAACACCTGGTTATATTCCTGCTCAAACAGGAGATTATTTCTTGGAGATTACAGATGCTGAAGGTTGTATAGTATTATCTAACACATTAACAGTACAAGTAAATAATCCTACATCATTTGGAATTATATCAGCTAACTCAGGTGGAATAACAGATACTGGAGATACATTAATTGTTTGCAATAGTGTTACACAGTTAACATTAATTTCAAGTTTTGTTTTTCCTTCTGGACAATTGACTTGGGAATTAATAAATCCAGGAAGCTATTCTGGTGGATTAACTTTCCCAACTGTAACTCCAGCAATAACATTAACTATGGCTGATGTTACAAGTGGATTAATTGTAAAAGCTACAGGAATAAATGAATTTGGTTGTCCTTTTGAAACACAGAAGCAAATAATTAAACAGTTTTGTGGATGTAGTACTCAACCTACCGCAAATGCTGGGATAGATCAAACATCAAATGGTATTACTCCAGTTAGTTTAAATGGTGTTGTGTCATTTGATACCAATGGTTTAATATGGACTACTTCAGGTTCAGGTAGTTTTGCTAATCCTTTACTTGCAGCTACTACATATACACCATCTGTTTCAGATGTTACTGCTGGTTCTGTTACATTAACTCTAACAGTTAATGATAATGATGGAGCTGGACCTTGTACTTCAGCTGTAGATACATTAGTATTAACATTAACTTCTGGTACATGCTGTGGAAGCACACCATATAATTCAGTTGATGTGAATCAACCAATTGTATCATATGCATCTAAAGAATTTGCTTTACTTACAGATTTAACAATCACTGAATATATAACTGGTTGTGTTAATCCAGGATGTCCTTCTTTCCCAACTTTAAGGAAAGCTAACATATGGAGTAATAACTCAGCTGGAGCATTTAATACAATGCCTTGTTATGCACCAGGATCTGTTTATAATGGTACACAAGAATATTTCATTAAAAATACTTCTGGTTGTGCTGCACAGATAGTTGCAGATACAGTGTTTGGTGGACCAGATGCAGGAAGAACTATACTTGCTACTTTAGCAGATGTTGCTACACAAGCTAATTTAAGACTTGCTACAATGCCAGCTCCTTATAACTCAATGTTTTTAACAGCTGTAGGAACAGTATTAAAACTTAATAATGCTCCTTATTGCTTTAAATTAACAGCAATTGCAGAATTAGGAAATGTAGATACTTGTGGAGCTGGTTATGCAGATACTACACTATCAGGTAGAGTTGTAACTAGTTTTGTAGAGATAAACTCATAATAAATGAATTGTAAAGATTGTAATAAAAATATTAATCCCTCTCCAGATTCTGCATCAGTGTGGACTGGAGGGGATTTTCCTGATTTTGGTATAGAGAATAATACCTCTATGAAAACTGTTGTAACTCAATTAATTAAACAATTAGTTAAGGCTACAACTCCAGTACAAAATATAGGTAAGACAACTGATGAAGTTAAAGTTTCAGGAACTCTTCTTAATCTTACAGGTAAAGTATCTCCATGCTCTTCAGAAATAGTAAATAGAAACTTTAAATACTCTATTAAGCCTGGTATTAATGGTATAGAACTGACTTATGACCTTAATGAAACCTTACAAAATTTACCTTCTATTGCTAGTAATATTGGTGTTAATACCCTTATTGTTGGTAAAGCAACTTATGGACCAGTTAATATACTTGATTCTAAGAAAGAAGTAGGTGGTGTATCAGTTCCAGTAGATAGATTTCCAGCTACAGCAACATTTAAAGTATTTTTAACTACTACTTGTGGGAATATAGAACTTATAAAAAGAGTTGTTATTGACAGTACAGGTACAGGTAATTTTAATTCTACTTTTGATATCAATGATGCTGGTAATACCAAAGAAGAATACAACCAAACTGAAGCCAATACTCTGATTATTTCAGCATTAAACAATGCCACTAGAGAAATTGGTAACCTTAAAGCAGAAATAACTGAGCTGAAAGCCAGATGAAAGAAATAATTATTGAAATTCTATCAATTTTGTTAGAAATAATTATTATCTTTACATTTCTTTATGTAATCACATATGATTACAGTACATTATTATAAATCAAATAAAATATATTATGGGTAAATCTGAACTGATTGATCACTTGAAAAGGAACAATGGAAAACTAGATTCTGAAACTTGGGTTGATCTAGCTAAAAGATTTGAAATTTCTGTAAATTCTAAGTATCCCAAAGACTCACAAGATTACAATAATTCTTTAGGTGATACTATTAGAACTCTATGGAAAAGAGAAACACTTAAACCACAACCTAGTGGACCATACCAGAATCTTAAATTAAAGAAAGCCTGGGAAGTTCAAAGAAAAGGAGGTATTGTGGAAACACTACATTCATATGAAGTTGATGATTCTGTAATAGCAGAAGATACTCAAAAACAACTATTAGATAGCTTTAAAAATGCTGTTTCTGGCATTCAAACATTAACACTAGTGAAACATCAATTAGATACTAAGAGATGCATTGTGTTACCTATCTCTGATATTCATATTGGTGCAGTAGGAGGAACATTAATGTCAGAAAATGTTTATAATGAGGAAGTTGTCAAAGCAAGATTTCAAAGATTGGTACAAGAATTATGGTTGGACTATCAAGTATATGGTCCTTTTGATAGACTTGTTATCAATGATATGGGTGATTCTTTAGATGGTTATAATAAAAATACAACCAGAGGAGGACATACATTAGATCAAAACATGGGAAATAGAGAACAATTTGATGTTTATTTCAGATGTTTTAAAGAGTTTATAGATACAATAGTTAGTTTAAATATAACTAATAATTTGAGTTTCATTGCATTATCTAATAGTAATCATGATGGTAGCTTTGGTTATACAGCTCAGAGAGCTTTGGAAATTTACTTAAATGCTAAATATCCAGAGATTCAGACTTATATTACTGCTGACTTTATTACACATTTTACTTATGGTAGACATGCTTACATGTTAACTCATGGTAAAGATGAAAAGCATATGAAGAATGGATTACCTTTAGTTATGGATACTAAGACAGAATTATATTTACAAAGATATATTGATGCTAAGAAACTTAAAGGAGACTTTATACATTTAGTTAAGGGAGATTTACATCAACTATCTGATCAACAAGGATATAAGATAAGATATAAATCAACTCTATCCTTCTTTGGAGGCACTGAATGGATACATACTAACTTTGGTCCTAATAGACCTGGAGTATCTTATGATATAATTGAAGAGAACAAAAGAGAAATAATTAAAAAAGAAGTATATTTTGAATAGAGATGCACTAGTTCAAATGTTTAAAGATAATAATGTTCAAGGTATTCTGTTTCAGGAGTATCTTGAACATTCTAATTTAGAGAAGAGATCACATATATACTTTCAACAGTTCTTAATGATGATACAACATAAGCTTGTTCAATTAGGAATATCTTTTAATGAATATACTAATTATGTTATTCAAGAGATAAGGAACAAGTATGCAATTATGTTTGTTTTTAATGATAAGCAACAAGTTATACAAGTATTATGAGAACAAATAGACAGGTAATAAATGCATGGATAGAGATGGCATCTGATAGACAAGGTGAAATATCTCAAGATAAAGAATGGTCACATAGACTTATTTATTACTATCTTAAGCTTTATAGAACAAGATTACTTTGGGATAAAAAACAAAAGAAATTACCAATATCAAGATCTTCTTATGCTACACTTAAATGTATAGAATTAGAGAAGATAGATATGTCTGAATGTCCTTGTATTCCTGCTAGTGGTTGTGAGTTCCTCAGATCTAAAGAAGTAATACCAAATGATGTTACTGGAGTTTATCAATCTGTAACTTCAATCCTGGGTAATAAAACTTATGAGTATTTAAGATGGGATGAATTCGAAGATAGATTAAAAAGTAGATTTACATTTGAAAGAACTAAACCTTATTATACTATTAAAACATTTGGAGAGTTAGCTTATCTTTATATTTATTCAGATAATGATAAAGAGATAGTATCTGCAACACTTATACCAGTAGATAATTTAGAAGTTTTAGCTTTTCCTAATTGTGGTGAATCAATACATATATGTGGTCCTTTAGATAAAGAGTTTGTAATAGATGAAGAATTATTACCTATTTTATATGAGATGGTATTTGATAAACTTATCAAAATTAAGTCTACTACACAACCAGAATTATTTAATAATAATGAACCAGATTCATCTAAAAGACCATAATGAGTAGGACAATAACTGTAAAAGATTTCTCTAAGAAATATGAACATTGTGATAGAAGTACATATGAAAATATCTGTAAGTTATTCTTATGGAAACTTTCATTGGCAATAATAAGAGAAACTTATATATGTCAATTACCATATGCTTTAGGTACTATATACATAGGAATGAAAGAAACATCTAAGAAGTGTTTAGATTATGGTTTATTTAAGAAGACAGGGATAAAACAACCATATAGAAACTTCCATACTTTTAATAAAAGTTTTAGTTTTAAATGGTCTAAGAAAAATGCTATTTTTAAGAACAAAAATATATATTATTTCAAACCTATTAGAGATGAAATAAAGAGAGAAATAGGATCAAGAGGATTAGCACAATGGATTAAAGATTGTGCAAGGAACAATAAAGACTATAAAACTGTTGGCTCTGTATGAATATAGAATATGCAAATATAGAATCTGTTGTATCAGAGTATCTTAAACTTGCTCCTCAACTGGGTGAGATCAATAGGACTATGTTAACTTCTGTAGCTAATGATGGTATAGAGAGGATCTCTACAGGTTCTATTGCTGATCTTAGAATTATAGTTCTTGAAGTAGAAAACTTTCATGCTAATCTTCCTAAAGGTTATAAGGCTGTAGAACAAATTCTTTATAGAAAAGAACCTAAAGGTCATTGTACAAGAGAAGAAATTATAGAATGGACACAGGGATGTTTTGGATCTGGTTGTAAATTAAAGATAACTAAAGAATGTCCTAAATGCCATATGAATGGTCCATGTGATTGTGCTATTGCACCAGTAATAGTAACAGCTGATGGTAATTGGATAGATGCACATCCTGGATTACAGTATGAAGGAACAAGACACTATAATGGTGAATTTAGTACAGCTACTAAGAAATGTCCACAATCTATATCTGAATTTCAGATATTAAGATATTCTACTAATAATTTTCATTTAATGAAATCTCAAACTAATGATGATTGTAGATTACCTTCTACATCTAATAGAGATGAATATATGATACAAGGAGGTAGAATAGAAACTAGCTTTAAGAAAGGAGAAATACTTCTATCTTATAGATCTGAACCAGTAGATGAAAATGGTTATCTTATGATACCTGATCATCCTATTGCATATAGAGCTGTGACTTCTTATATGTTAGAAAGAATGGCATTACAAGAATATACTAAAAATAAAACACAAGGAGATAGAGCATTCTGGGGAGATATGTCACAACAAGCAGAAAGAGATATCAAGATTGCAAGAGCACAATTAGAATTCCCTTCACCTGATGAGTTTGAGGCTTTTATTAAAAATCATTGGAATAAATTAATTCCAAATTATCATAGTGAAATAAATTTAAATAGATATAAAACTGATGAATACCAACCATATACTGTATAAGTACAGGGATGTAATATACATTGTATTGGTTTTAATCTTTTGTAGTTTATGGTTGAAACAATGTAGAGAAACAAAATTAAATCAAGAGTCATTAATTAATTTAAATGACTCTATTTCTGTTTTAGTACATAAGGATGGAACTAAAACTTTTAGTACTGGTGTAATTGAAACAGATTTAAAAACATTTAAGAGTATTAAAAGTAATGATCCAGGAATAATAGCTTTACAAAAAGCTGTAGATAATAGAACTGAAGTAGCTACTTTTATAAATACTAATACTAGATTAGAAGGTGTTTTTAAAGATAGTACATATATTAATACTGCTTGGATGAAAGGATTTATATCAAGAACTCAACCAGATTCTATTAAATTAGACATTAATGTTAAATCTGATTATGTAGTGCAAGTTAGAGAAAAAGGAATATTTAAACCAAGATTGGAAGTAGATGTGTATTCATCTAATCCAAATTCAGATATTGGAGTTTTAAAAACATATATGAAACCTTCTAAGAGATATAACATAGTAATAGGACCACAAATAGGAGTAGGATATGTTCTTGCATCTAATAAGATAGATTATTTTATAGGTGTTGGTGTATCATATCCTTTGATTAAATTATAAGCAAATTGGAAAAGAAACAAAGTCAAAATATATTTGAAAATCTATGGATGGATTCACATCCTTCTTTAGCTCCACCTAATACACTTTCTTATGTATTAAATGGTACTAAAAGTACAGATAGATATAATAGATATGGATACTCTAATGAAAAGGGTACAGAACTTTGTACATCTTTACCAGATGGTTATAAATTAAGAGGGTATACTCAAATACCTGAAAGAAATGAATTTATAGTATTTTCTTATAATGGTACTAATTCAGAAATAGGTGGAATAAATATAGATGAATGTACATATAAAACTTATTTTAATGATACAGAACATTCTTGTAAATTAGAATTTGGATATGAAGAATGGATTACTATTGAAGTTAAAAGAATACAACCTTGTAATGAAGTAGTCTTATATTGGTCTAATAATAGAACATATAGATATCTTAATATTGATGAACCAGATTTAAAAAATAATAAAACTTGTGATAAGTTTAGATTATTTAAATGTAATTGTGCACCAAGAGTCAAAGTATCAACTGTAGATAATGGTGGATATGGAGTACAAAATGGTATCTATCAAGCTGTTGTTAGATTAACAGATGAAGATTCAAATAATACCAATTGGTTTACTATATCACAACATACTAAGATATTTGGTGGAGATAATAAAGCTGGAGAAATATCAGATCAATATGTTTCTATTAAATTAGATGGTTTGTCACAAAATTATAATTTTATTGATGTAGCTATAATCAAAACTATTGATTACAAGACTACAGTACATTTAATATATGATAAACAACCTTATAATTCAAATGGTGTAACCTTAGAATATAGAGGACAAAATGATGAGATAAGAGATCTTACATTAGCTGAAATCTTAGTTAAAGAAGATTATTGGATAAATGGTAAAGGATTAATTCAAAAAGATAATAGATTAATATTATTTGATGTAGATAATCATTGGAATTTAGATTATCAAAAACAAGCAAGTGAAATAGAAGTAGGATTTTCTGTAAGAAGGGTTAGAGTAGATGATGCTCACAAATACCCTTCCTTATTAAGAAATGAATCTTACATGTTTGGTATAGAATGGAATTATTGTGATGGTACAAAATCAGTAGTATTCCCTTTAATTAATAGACCTAAATCTGCTTCAGATGGTGCAATTTCTCCTGATGATTGTTCAGATTGTTCAAGAGAAGCATGGCAGTATAAAGATACTTCTATTATAGAATCTACACATTCAAGTTGGGGGGATCCTTATCAAGAATCTGGTGCTTCAGAAAAAGTATATACTAATTTTGTTCCTACTAAAGAACCATTTAAAACAATAGATGAATGGGGACAAGAAGCTAAAGATGAAGCTGAAGAAGCAATAAAGGATGTAAATAAAATAGCTGAAAAGAATCTTAGTGATGAAGATGATACATTAGAAGATATAGCTGGTGGAGATTGTTGTGATGGACCAATAGCTGATTCAACAGAAAATACTGGAGAACCAGAACCACCAGATCCATGTGCAGGAGTTATATGTCCAGCAGGATGTGAATGTATTAATGGAGGTTGTTTTACTGTAGGAACAGTAGTTCAAAATGGAGAAATAGCAATTAGAACAGATGGAGATCCATCAGGTTCACCATGTGGAGGAAAAGGTAATGGAGATGGTAATCAAGGAACAATAGATATTGAATATGAAGGTTCTAATAATTCTGGTGGACAAGGAGATGATATAGTTGGATTAAGTACAAGAAGTAATCCTTTATGTATAGGACAATTATGTCAAGATGGAATTTGTCCAGAAGGTTGTGATTGTATAGATGATCCAACTTGGAAGGCTTGTGATTCAGGTAATACATTTTGTAAGCCTGGAGTTGGAGGATGTAAAGAACCTTGTATATGTATTGAATTAGAAGAGGGAGACCCAGAATATCCAGATGATATACATCCAGGAAGATGTAGAAATTATGGTGAAACAACTCCACCTAAAATATGTGTTCCAAAAAAAGATGATCCAACAGATCCAGGAGCAGGTAATAATGATCATGATTCTAATGTACCATGTCAACCAGTTTATGCTGAAGATGGATGTACTGAAATAGATTGTATTCCAATGGTTGTAATGACTGGTAAATTTGGATATGCAGAATCAATGGAAACATACCCTGTTACTTTAAATTGTGATGGAGAACTTATTTATGGTGATGATGCAGGAGAAAGAATAAGATTTTTTAAAACTCCATCTGCTGAAAAGATACCACATTATATATCTTATATGACTGGTGTTCAAAATATACAAGAACCAGGAAATGATGAATTAGATAGAGGATATGTACATCCAATAGGATTAACTTTAAAAAATATTACTCCGCCAACAAATACTCCTAAACCATTATGTGGTACTAAACCATTTAGTATAGTAATGATTAAAAGGGATGCTTCTAATAAGACTTGTCTTGCTAAAGGTTTGCTTTTAGGAACATTTGAGGGAGATTCTTATGGAGATAAAACAATGTTTCCTAACAATGGAGTTAATAGTTTAGAAATGTTTAATAGACATATTAACTCAACTACCAATAAAGTACATGCGGGATATGTTTCTGAAGTTGCTGGATATACTTTTCATAGTCCCACAACTGCATTTGCTAAACCTTATATTAAAGGATCTAAACTAATACCAGAATTAGAAATTTATGGTAAAGGTTGGAGACATGGATTATATGCTTCTGGAGATCAACCAGGTACTCCTGAATTATCTAATATTGGAGGTATTAAACAAATACTTACAAAAGGTAATGGATTAAATGTTCCTAAGATAGGACAAAAAAAATATAGAGGAGCTGTACACTTAAATAAATATACACATATAGATAAAGAAGGAGCAGATGATGCTTCAAGATGTATTAAAGATATATCATATGTTGGTGCTGACAGAACTATGAAAGCTGGGGAAAACTTCTCTAAAACTTTTACAAATAGAGATTCAGAATCTTGTGTTTATTTAGAACTTGATAAATTCTTAAGATTAAATAAATCAATTGATAGTTTATCTGGAGGACAATATAATGGAGTAGGTAATACTGCTGGTAATAGAACTAAAGATGCTTCTTTTTTAGGAGACATTAAGTTTCATAATCAACCAATATATAATGCTGCTGCACATTATGTTGGTATATATCAACCTAATGCAAGGCAATATGGAAGGTTAGAAAAAGCTTCTTACATACAAACTGGTATTACAGGAACATGGCAAGACATTTCTAATGGTTCTATGACTGGTGTTTGTGGGGATGTTTATATTACTCCTTATTCTTTTTCTAAATCAACTTATGTATCCAATTTAGTAGGTGATGAAGTTCTTATAAAAGATCCTTTAACTTTTCAAGATGCTGCAAATGAAGTAAGTGTTGCACCAGAAACAGGACCAGGTAAAAGAGGTGGTAAGGCACAAGGTGGAGCTAAAGGACTTAAAAAGTTAATAGAGAATATGACTGGTTCTAAAATAGCTTGGGCATTAGGCTTGTGTGCTAATATTCCAGTTGCAGGTTTAACAATTAGGGTAGATCCAAGAAATGGTAATGGGTTAAGAGGATTTAATAATGATCCTGATGGAGATTCAGCAGCAGAAGGTGGAGGATACTGGGATGGTAAAAGTGGATTTAATGGTAATCCAGCTAAGAATAAAAAAACATATTTCCCTGGACTTCAAACTACAGAAATTATTTATTGGGTAGAATCAGAAGTTGCAGTTCCATTAAGAATAAAAGGTAAGGAAGAAGATAAAGAAATTAATTATTTTGATACTAAAGGATATGATTTAGATTCATCTTTTTATGGTAATGTAGCATGGAAAGATAAGTATCTTAATATGTTCTATATGGAATATCCAGAAATTTCTTTATATCAAAAGATATGGATGACATTTGTAATCTTTGCAATTAAGATTATTTTTCCATTATATATACTACTTCAATTAGGAGGTTATGTTCATGGTGGTGGAGGTATAGCAGGTGCTTTATTATCTATTATTATACAAATTGTACTATTATTAATTACAATAATTTTTGTTATACTTTTATATATAGCATTAAAAACCTTTGCTGGTCCATATCTCTTACAATTCTTAGGTATAAAACAATGTTATAATGATAAACAAGGAGGACCAGGAGATGGATTTAAGAAAGATTTCCATGACAATTATAATAAATATAATTGGAATTATAGTTCTCAAAATGAATTAGAATTATCTTATGGTATGCCAATAAACTATAATACTTGTTTATGTGTAGCAGAACCAAATAACAAGATAATATATTCTAATCCACAATTAATAGGTGCACCTAATGATGCATGGAGAAACTTTAAAGTCAATAACATTTTAGATGTAACTTCTAAGTATGGTAAGATAACTACTATGATTATTAGAGGACAAAAGATGTTTGCTGCATGTACAGATATGATACTTGACTTACAAGTAGGAACTAATACATTAGAATTTGGTGATGTTAATATTGAATTAGGACAAGGAAATTATATCAATGCTGCCATTCCTATTGCTGATGGTGTATTAGAAGGTTATGCTGGTATTAAATATCCTAATGGTAGTATTAATACTGCTGTTGGTTATATCTTTATAGATGAAGAAGCTGGTAGAATATATTCTTTTAATGGACAAGCTCCAGAAGAAATATCTAATTTTGGTGTTAGACAATTTATGAAAGAAAATCTTAAGTTTGAATATCTTAAAGCAAATCCTAATTTTGGTAAAGTAGATCAAAAATCTGATACAGGTATTGGTTATGCTATTGGTTATGATTATAAGAATGAAAGATTATTAATAACTAAAAGAGATTTCTTACCTTCTGAACAAGGTAAAGTAACATTTAATGGTGAAAAATGTATTGATAAATCCTGGACATTATCTTATGATCCTATGGAAAAGAAATGGTTGTCTTTCCATTCATTTACTCCACATCTTTATATGTTTGATAGATTTAATATTTATGCTACTAAAGATTCAGATATACATCAATTTAATATAGGTAAATATCAAACTTACTTTGGAGATTATTTCCCTTACATAATAGAATATTCTTCTGTAGTAGATGGATTTAATTCTTATCAACATGAATATACAATGCTTGATACAGAAGCTAACAAGTTAGATAATAAGACTAGAACTTATACTCAAGATTTAGAAACTGGATTTAATAAAGCTTATTTCCATAATACTAATCAGTCCACTAAGATGATGGATCTTGTACCTAATGTAACTGGAACAAGTTTAAAGAAATCTATTAAAGAGAACTCTAGTACAATGGTAATGTCTAAGATGCAAAAGAATTGGAGATTTTCTGATATAGCAGATTATACTAAAGATACTACTGTTCCACTTACAATTAAAGATGAACAAGATCAAATACAAATAAATGAATTTAATCTACAAGATAAATTAAAAAATGAATATCTATATGATAAGTATATAGTTTCAAGATTTATTTTAGATGATGAAAAAGACATAGAATTAATATGTAAAAGGTCAGTCTCTGTCTTTGGAGATAAAACTTTATAAGGGAATTAAATATGTAGGTATTATGTTTATTAAACATTAAACCATAAAGTGTTTAATTCAAAAATACATGTTTAATTTATCTATAGACCAGTTAAATCAACTTGGTCAACAAGCTAAAAGATATAATAGTAATCAGTTAAACTCTCAGTTTAACACAATGATTCCTACTTTAAATAGCTCTGGGGTAACTTCTTACAATCAAGCCAATCCCAATATTGGTACACAACCCTTACAAAATGTTTCTCCTACAAGGATGGAACAAATGCAAAATAGACAAATGCAAGGGCAACAAAATATAGCTGGACTAACAAACATGGCTGGTAATTTTGGAGGTATGTTAATGGGAGTAGGTGGAGCTATGTTAAATAATATGAAGGGTCAATCAGAACAACAATCTTTAGATTATTTACAATACCAAAATCAAGGAATACAATCTATGCAAGATATTAATAGGGGTGGAGGTTTACAAAATATGAGATATGGTGGTAAACCTATGAAATATCCTATGGGTGGAATAGTAGGATCACAATTACCACAACCAGTTCAAACAGAAAAAGGAGAAAAAGTAATATCTAATAAAGGAGATATATTTGATACTAAAGCTACTAAGACACATAAACAAATGGATTCTAATGAGATTACAGATCTCTTTCCTTCAGATTCTTATATCATATCAAATAGAACAAAACTATCTAAAGCTAAAGCAGATAAGATTATTTTAGGTCTTAATCCTTTAATATATAAAGAAGGTGGTGATAAGTCTAAATATAAAGAAATTAAACTTAGTGATTACTTTACTAAAGATGAAGAAACTTTATCTGAACTTACTGATACATTAAGAAAAAGATTTCCCACAGAGTTATCTGATTTACAAAAAGGCAATATCTATGCAAGGAAAACTTCAGAAGAAAATAAAGCAGCAAGATCTATGATCTTGGGAGAATTAATAAGACTTAATGAAGAAGGTAAACCTAAATCTAAGAAACAACCAGAACAACAAGAGTCACAAGAAGATATGAATATTGAACAGTTTGCTTATGGTGGAGGACCTGGATTAAATATATTTGACTTAAGTCAAGCACAAGGAAATACTAATGTACAATATCCAAATTATGTTAATGCACAACCAAATAATTATTTAATTCCTCAAACAGTAGCTAATAGTCCTTGGCAGAGCCAAGCTCCTATATCAACATGGTTAAATGGTCCTACTGTTACAGCAACAATGCCTAATAGAAGACCAGTAGGTTCTTTAAATGCACCTCCTATTCCATTAAATCCTATGCCTAATCCAACAAGTAGATTTGCACCACAATTTAATGCTCAAGCTGGTAATCCTGTACAAGCAGTAACTAACCCAGGAACAGTAAATAATCCTAATGCAGCATCAGATAATAATGAATATGATTCATTAATTAAATATACTCAAGGTCAAATGGATGGTTTAGATGGAGATTTTAGAAGGAATGCAAGAGATAACAATAGTGCATTTATGTCTAACTTAGGTGGAGTATTAGGAGGTTCTATGACAGCTTTAGCAGGATTAATAGGACAGAATCCAAGAGTAGAAAGTCCTAATCTTAGAATACCTGATATGCCAAGACAAATGGATAAATCTTATTTTGATTATGTTGCTAACCAAAACAATAAGAATGTTAATACTGTTGCTAATGCAGCATTATCTAATACTTCTGATTATGGTAGAGCAATGAATTATATTGGATCAGCTAATGCAAGAGCAGTAGATGCTAATAGTCAATTAGGTGCACAAGCAGCTCAGATGAATTTAGGTTTGGAATCACAATATCAACAAGCCAAAAATGGAATACAAAATCAACAATCAATGATTGATGCCACAGCTAAGAATGAAACTAATAAGTTTATTAATAACTTAGTAGGACAATCAGCTAGTTTGGGTACTAATGCAATTAATAATATATCTGCATTAAACAATCAAAGAATGAATTATAATGCTAAGAATAGATCAGAGAAAACAAGTAGATATTCTTCTTTGGTAAATCAAATGATGATGCTTAGACAATTACAAAAAGGAATGCCATTATCTTTTGGTGCTACTACTGCAACGGCTACACAATAACAAATTAAAAATTATAAATGGAACAAGTTAGTCCTATAGGTATATTACCACAAGCTTCTTATATAGATTATATTCCAACTGTTGAAAAAGAGTTAGATTATAAAACATTATTTAGTGTTGAACAACAAAGAGTTAATGCTGCATATAAGAAGAAACAAGATCAGATTAGTAATAGAATTAAATTACAAGGAAATTTAGATAAATTACAATTTGATAAAGATAGTCCTTTAAATATGGTAGGAGATAATGATTATCAAAGATCATTATTAAAAGAAATTAATGATGGTGCACAACCTATTATTAATGAAATAACTGCATTACAATCTAATCCTAATTTAGATGTGAATGCTGTTTTGAATTTAGAAAGTAAATTAACACAGCAATTATATAATAATACTGGATTTAGAAAAGTTATTCAAGATAAAGTTAAAAGAACTAATATTGAGAAGTTATTTCCAGGATTAGATCCAGATGCAGTAGATGAGTTTAACAATGCTTATTATAGTTATAGTGGTGCTAATGGAGAAATTAATCCATTAGATACTTTTAATCCTGCTGCTATGAAACCTTGGGATGAAAATAAGTATAATAATCAACTTAAAGGTATTTATACTGATGAAGCTGATGCTATTATTAATTTACCTAATTCTGATGGAGAGTATAGAGGAACAATACTAAAAGATACTGCTTCAATAGATGCTGAATTAGATAGAGTTTGGGGATTAAATCAGAAAGCTTTAACCAAACAAGGATTTGATTATGATAGTTGGAAGACATCTAAAAGAAATGATTATTATAGAGGAGCATTAAAAGATGTTGCTGGTAATTTAGTTAGAGTTACAGCAAGTCCTACAGCAGCTTCTATGAAAGATTCTGATGGATCTGATTCTAAATCAACTAAAGATAAGAAACCAGAAGGTCCTCCAGTATTTGTAGGTGCTGATGGATTTACTTATATTCCAGAAGCAACTAATAATTCAAGAGATGGTTGGTTAGGTGGAAATCAAACAACATTAAATCCAGTATTATTAAGTCCAGCAAATCAAATGGAAATTAATACTGAACAAAAAACAGCATTAACAACAAGAGCTAAAGAGCTTGAACAGCAACAAGCAATTTTAAATAAACAATTTGGATCAGATGATACTAAATGGACACCTGAACAAAAAGCAGCTTATAATGAACTTGGTAATGAAAGAATATCAATTACTCAAGATCTTAGATCAATAGATAATAATATCAAAGAATTAAAAAATAATGATTTTTATAAATCAAGAGAATTTAAACAATATGCTGAAAAGGGTGGAAGTATTGGAAACCAAATTGCTTATGGATTAGGACTTGTTACTAAAGAAGAAGGTAAATACCTTGATGATTTAAAAGATCAATTAGGTAAAGATGGTGAAGGATTTTGGAGTGGTTTCAATAAATATTTTAGAGGAGAACAATTCTTTATGGGTATTCCACAAAAAGTAGAAGATAAAATTAAATATATTGAGAAATATAAAGTTGAAGCAGTTAAAGAAGGAAAATCAACTAAACCATTTGATGATTATATTGCATATATTAGATCTGGAGAAAATGAAGCATTTGATAAATATGCAAATAGAGTTCAAAAAGAAGGCACAGGTGCTAAGGGAGCAAATATAGGATATTCTTTAGATAAAGCTGACCCAGATGTTAAGTCAATAACTGATAAATATGAAGGTCAAAATGGAGTAACAGCAGTTAATAGTGCTACAGGTGGTATTAGATTAGTAAATGGTACTAAATATAAAGGTTCTGAAGATGATACAATATCAACTAAAGAGGCTGTATATGATCCAATTACTGGAACTTGGGGATTAAGAGCATTAATTGGTGAGGCAACTAAAAACAAAACTGGGGAAGTCCAATATAATAAAGCTACAGGAGATGTTATTTATGATGGTAGTCCTAAAGAAGCAATAATAAGTGATACTAATATTAACAGACAATTACTAAATTCTTTTTTAATTGATACTCCTGGTGCTGCTAATGTTGCTGAAAAACTATTTGTTAAATTAGCAAAATCTGTTGATTTAAAACAAGGTTCTTCTACTTCATATAATAATAATGGTAAATCATTTAAAGTTACCAATATAGGAAATGGACAATATACAGTAACAGCAGATGGTGAAACTGAAGTTATACAAAATAAACTTCAGTTGGCAAGATATATATCTTTAAAAAGTATTAAAGAACAAACTACTAACACAACTAATACTAGTGGAGGTGGTAATGGGGGAAAGTTGGAGTCACAGTCATCTAGTATCAAAGAAGGTATTAGACAGGCTGAATCTGGAGGAGAGAAAGATCCTGCAAGAGCAAGAAATAAAGAAACTAATGCTCTTGGATATTTTGGATTAGTACCTTCATCACAATTTGATAAACTAACTCCTTTTGTTACTAAGAACTGGAGAGAATTTGGGGTTGATTTAAGTAAATATACTCCTGAATCAATAGCTGCTTTTAAGAAAGAACTTGGAAGAAAAGAGGGAGCTAAAGGATATTCAGATGAGGATATTAAAGCCTATATGGCTATACAAGATCATCCTGAGATGCAGGATGCATACTTTGACAAGGTATTAATGCCTAAACAATATCTTCCTAATGTTAATAAAATAATAGCTGCTTATGCAAAAAATGGTAAAAATATTAATGAAGCACAAGCAATAGATATTATGCATCATCATGGAATAGGTAATGCACAAGATGGTAATTGGCAAAAGTATCCAGCAAGAGCATGGGCAGCATCTTATCAAGGAGAAAATAAAAAAGAGACACAAGATGTAAATAATAGAATAAAAAATTATAACTTTACATTTCAAAGTGGACAATCTATAAAAGGAGTTAATTCATCTTTAATTGATAGTACTAAACATCTAATTGTTAAATCAGGATTAGATTCATTAGGTCCACAATTCTCTTCAGGTCATAGGAAAGGGGGAGGAAAATCAGATCATGATCATGGAAATGCAGTAGATTTTAAATTCAAATCTGAATCTCAGGAATTAGAAGCAATTAATAAAATAGCTGCATTAACAGGTAATCCTACTGAAACAAGAAATATGTTATTAAAAGGAAAAGGAACAAATGGATATAATATTCCTCCAGTTCTTATTAAGATTAAAGATACAGGACAGACATTAAAAATTATATATCATGGTGATAGTGATGGTTCAGGAAACCACCTACACATACAACTATAAACAATGCCAGATAAAGAAAAAATTATTACTCCAGAAAATCAAGGTAAAGGTGTAACACCTACTGCTGGTAGTAAACAAATAATAATAGAGCCAGGAAGTAAACCTTCTTTTGTTCCAAGACCAAGATCTGTTAAGCAAGAATTAGATGCTAATGGTCAACCTAAGTTTGATCCAATTGGTAAATCAGGAGCTGAAATTAATTCATATCTTAATTCTCAATATGGTAATAGGGTAGATGCTACTCAAACAACTGATTTTGGTTCTAATCCATATGAAGATTATTCTGGATTAGGTGATGATGCTGCTTTTTATCAAGGTGGTAATTGGGCACAACAAGCTTCTGAACAACAAGGATTTTTACAACAAGCTGGAAATGCTATTGTTGGTGGTACTGTAAATGGTGCGTTAAAAGCAATAGAAGCATTAACTTATATTCCTAATATTCTTACAAGAGATTGGGAAAAAAGTGCATTACAAGAAGATTTAGCTCAAGCACAACAAGATGTTAATGAAGCAATGCCAGTTTATTCTGATCCTAATAATCCTTTATCATGGGATAGTTCTATGTTTTGGTCTGGTACAAAAGGAGTAATAGAATCTGGGTTACAGTTTGCTATACCTGGAGGAGTAATTTCTAAAGGTTTAGGAATGGCTGGTAAAGGGTTATCTATGGCAGCAAGAGGTATAATGGCTTCTGAAGGTGTAATAGGTGCTGGTGTAGAAGCAATAGCAGCATCTTCTTCAAGAGGTGTAACAGCATTACTTGAAGGTATGATAGCCAATCCTGCTAAAAGAGTAGCATTAATGGATTGGGCAGCTAATGTTCCTGCTGGTGTTATACAGAATCAATTAGAAGGTACTATTATGGGTTTTGAAACCTATAAAAATACTGAAGATGAATTAAGAAGAAATGGAATTACTGATGAAAATTATATAAAGAAAATAGCTTCTCAAGCAGCTGATGATGTTAGGTTTGATAACTTAGCTATGTTAGCTAAAGATACATGGGAATTTAAAACTATATTTGGTAAAGCAAGTCCTGGTATTCAAAAACTTACAGATGAGTCAAGATTATTACCTAGAAGTTGGTCAGAATTAAATATCTTTAGGAAAGAAGTATGGAAAGATGCATGGAATGGTGGTAAAAATCCATTAATGTTATCTTTGGGAGAGATGGCAGAAGAGATGGTTCAAGGTGGACAGCAAGATAATATCATGAATAAAATGAGATATGCTGTTAATAAAGATCAAGAAGGTAATTCTGATTTTACTCCATTGGATGTTGATATAGCTAATAAGAATGGTGGATTAGGAGCAGTATTATCTTATGCTTTTACTGAACAGAACATCTTTGAAGGTATGATGGGATTTTTTGGTGGAGGAGTACAAAATGCTATGTCTAATATTCCAGGTAAAATAATGGATAATAAGAAGTATAAAACTCTTAGTGAAGAATTAATTAAAACAAATGATGCTATTGAAGCAACAAGTAATGAAGAAGAAAAACAAGCATTAAGAACTAAAGCTGAAATATTAAAAAGAGATATTCTTAATACAAGAAAAGGAAATTATGAAAACCAACAAGATCAAGTTAAGAATAATAATGAAATATTAAAAACTAAATTTGAGAATTTATTTGATGCTCAACAAGCATATGACCAAGCTGTTTTTGAAGGAGATGATATAACTAAAGAAGCAATAGAGGAAAACATGTTTGTTAAGGCAGCTATGGATAATCTTTCTAAAGGTACATTAAGTAACTTTAGATCTACTATTGAAGAAATAGCAAATGGTACTAAACAAGGATCTAATTTAATTGATACTGAAATTACTCCAGAGATTAAAGTTAAAGCTCAATCATTAGCTACTAAGCTAATAGAAATAGAAAATGAATGGAATAGACATAATGATCCACAATTAGGAAAAAGAAAATTCTTTGTTAATGAAAATATAAAAACATTAACTACTGCTGTAGATAAAAGAACTATAAAAGTTAATGAAACTAAAGCCAAAATATCTAAGAATATAGAAGCTTACAATGCAGCACAAAAAGCAGTTAATCCTAATCATGCTGATATAACTAGTGACATAGATGTGTTACTTAAAACTAAAGGTGGTGTCCCTGTAGTAGAATTTGATACTGAAAAACAAGAAAGGATTAATGAACTTAGTAAGTTAAAGACAATTAAACCTACTGAGAAAACAGAATTAGATAATTTATTAAAAGACAAATCAGATTTAGAAGAATCTAATAAAAGAAATCAAGCAAGAGCTAAAGAGTTTATTAATGATCCTACTTTAACAGATGAATTAGTTAAGTTAAAAGATCACACAGATAGATTAGAAGAAGCATTAACAGAAAGAGAATATTTAAATAGTGCTCAATATAGGAGCATGAAAGATAAAGTAGATAACTTTGTAGCTAAGAATGTAGATAATATCACAGATGAAAAAGTAGAAAAGTTAATTGAAGATTTAGATAAGATAACCAACTCAGTAGATTCAAAATCCAGGATTAATGATGCTGGTAAAGATGACATTTTAGAACAAGTTAGGATGTTATCTATCTATGCTAATTTACATAGAATAGAAAGAATAAGAGCAGCTAAAGAAAAATCAGATTTAAAAGCAGAACAAGATAAATTAAGAGAAAAGTTTATTCCTTTTATTGAAAGAGCAAGAGCTGGTATTGGTTATTTTAGTGGTAGTAAACCAGATGGTACTATAAGTTATGCACATATAACTACAATAGAAGGAGTAGAACCAACATCTACAATTACTTATAATACTGGTGAAAAAACTAAAGTATTAACTTTTGAAGAACTTCAGAAGTATTACATGGATGGTATCTTTGTAGATGCTACTAAAGAAGAATTTGATACTTATATAGATTCATTAACTGTTACTGAACCAGAAGTTAAAAAGACTGAAAAACCTGGAGCATTAGATTATAGTTCGCCAAATAATTATAATGCTTATTTAAATCTACAAGATCCTATTGGAGCTGCTATAGGAAGTTCTAATCCATTACCAAGTCCAGTAGTAGAGTGGGATATTGATCCTATTGTTAAACAAGAACAAAAGAGATTGAATGATGATATTTCTGTATTGATTCAGAATAAAATTGATCTTTTAAAGGAAGAACAAAATAATGTTCAATCTGATATTTCTGATATTAATAAAGTTGTTAAATCTTTATCTGCTCAATTGACTTCTAAAACTAAATTAAGTGGAATAGAAGTAGAAAAAATTCAAAAGCAAATACAAACATTATTAAATATAGTTAATTCTAATTCTAAAAAGAATAGTAAAAAAGGATTATCCACAATCAATAGAGCTGAAGATTTAAAATTAAATATTAGAGCTGAGTTTAAAACATTAAATGAACTGTTTGATTCAATAAAAGAACTTAAGAAATATGCTTATCAATTAAGAACTATTAGAAAAGATTTAAATAATCAAGTTAATTATTATAATAGTTTGTTAAATGATAATTTAATTACTAAAATAACAACTCAAAAATTAATTGATAGAAGAAATAAAATAAGTAATAAGATATCTATTATTGATAAATTAATAAAAATATTAAATGATGCTTTATCTCAATCAATAAAATATATTAAATCTTATGTTGATAGCATTAAAAAATCATTTAATAATCTTAAATCTAAAGATCTATCTGGTTTACTTAATGAGTCTCTAGATAAGAGCCAAGTAACAAATTATAATAAAGTTACTGATGAATTTAATAAATTAGAAAATAATTTATATGATCATTTAAATGATCTTGAATTTCTTGAGGAAAATAAAAATAAAGAACAGAAAAGATTAGATGAATTACAAAATAAGTTAACTACATTAACCAATCAATTTAGATATATTGATGAATTAATAAATGATATTCCAATTGATAATTCTCCAATTCCAAATATTGAAATTCCAATAACCAATATTGTTGAACCTGTAATAACTGAACAAAATATAATTGAAGAAATTCCTCAAATTATTATTGAAGAAGAAAAGTTAAAGGAAATTCAAATTGAAGAAAATATTATTCCTCCTACTAATCAAGTTATCCAAGATGAAACAGAAGAATTTGATGATGCTAGTTTAGTTAATATTAATGATGTATTTGGTGAAGAAGAAACTGATACTACTCCTGTGGTAACAGATCCAATTGTAGAAACAGAACCAGAAGTAATACCAGAAGTTCCTAATCAAAATATTAGAGAAGAAGAAAAGAAACTTAGAGAGAAGAATAAATTAACTAATCCTCATGCTTCTGTTAGTAGATTAGGCAGAGAATATGTAATATCTGATGATGGTACATTAAAAAATAAATCTGATGAGAGAGTAATTACTCCTATATCATCACATAAATATGTAGTTGGAACTAATGTTACACTTGAAACAGAAGGAGAGATAGGTAATATAGATCATACTCCAATAAGAATAATATTTGAAGGAGATAATACATTTGAAAATAAATCTTATGTTCCTACATTAGCAAGTTTATTGTCTACAGAAAATGCTGAAGATACTGATTTAAGAGGTCTATTTGCTACTCCAGATCCATCTAAGTCTGATGAAGGTAATAGATGGATGATACTTACTCCACAAGGACAAGAGATTGTTAATGCTATTATGGATGGAGAATCTAAAACTAAAATAGCAAATAGAATTAAAATATTCTTAGGAGATACTTTTGATACAAGACCATTTAATAGAGTAGTAATTAGAAGTGATGAAGAAGGTACAGAAAAATCTGATTTTAAAAAGATTGCTGATCAATTAATTAAATTATTTGATTTTAGAAAAGATATATTAAACACTGAAAACCCTTCAAGTCAGGTTACTGAAGTTAAACCAGGTGATGTATCAAGAAGAGTAGGACCACCTATCCCTACTAAAAAACTTATTGATGATACTAATGTGGAAATAGTAATGGTAGGTAAGGACAAAAACCAAATAGCTACTCTTAAATTACCAATGAAAAGTTCTGATAATAAAACTCCAGAATTCACTTATGTTAAATTAATTGCAAAACCAATTGATAAAGAATTAGTATATCTATATCTTGAAGATTTTTTAAATGAAGGTAATATTAGTAAAAATGTTAAAACAGATAAGGAAGTTTTAGCACAAATGAATGACTTTTGGGCACAAGACATTAAAAATAAAGTTAATAAATTAGATGTTGGATTTGGTAAGAATAAACAAAGACAAATAGCTGTTAAAAAACAAGGTCAAGAAACTAAATTAATTACTGTTGATAATTTAATTGATGGTAAATTATCTGATGCCGATAAAGCAATTATAGATAGTTATATTGGTAATGCACAAAGAACTTCTTATAGACTTAATGTAAAAGATAAAAATACTAAGATAACTATTGTTAATAATAATGGTACTATTGGTTTAGCACCTAAAGTTAATAAAAATAGAATAATTGAAGATACAGAAACAGATGTATTATATGTTAAAGATCCTTATACAAATAGATGGATTTTTCATGAACAAGCTACATTTGAAATCAATACTCAATTAACTACTGATGTTAAACCACAATCTGTTGAAGTAGAAGATCAACCTGTAGAAAATGTATCTGAACCAATATCTAATGAGCAATATAATGCTTTTGTAGATGCTGGTATTGTATCTGATAATGTTATTAACAGTATCGCTAATAAAGTATCATTAAATCAACCTTTATCACAAAGAGAAATATTAATATTTTCAGATCATACAACTCAAGAAAAAGGTAGTAAAAGTCCAGTAACAAGAATTAATGAAAAACTAATTGAACTTAAAAATAATATTTCAAATACAGAAAGTCAGGTTAAACCTGATATTTCTACTGTAGAAGATATAGAAAGCAGAAGACAAGAAAAATTAAAAACAGAATTAGATAAAAAAGCTAAAAGTATTCCCGTAAAAAAAGAGTATTATATAGATAATAACGGAAATGATATTACAGCTACTACATATAGGGCAGGCAATAAATCTTTTGTCTTTACTGAAAGTAATACTAATGCTGGGGATGCTCTTGAAGATTTAAATATAGATAATAAAATTCCCTATAAAACAGAAGAAGTTACTAGTAAATTAGAAGATAAAATTAATGCTAAATATGATGATGAATTACTTGCTTTAAATAACACTCAAACAAAAAATGTTCCTGATCCAGATAGTACTATAGAAGAAAAACCAAGAAAGAAGTTTACACCTAAGAAAACTAATACAGATAATAATAATATATTACAATCTATCAAAATAGATGTTGATGATATTAATGCCTTGTCTTCTAAATTTTTAGTCAGTAATGATTCAGGTAATGCTATTCCTTGGCATCATCAAGAACAATTAGTTACTTATGGTACACATATAGCATTAGAAGCCTTTAATGCTGATCCTAATCAATCTATTGAAAAAATACTTAACCAAGTAGAAGAATACTTCTTAGGAGATTTAATTGAAGATGCACAAACCGAGACATTAAAAAATATGCCTCAATACATAGATCAGATAAAAGATCTTATACATTCTAAATTACAAGCTTCTGGGTTAAGGGTTAAAAGTAATAATAAAACTACTTTTAATGAACAACAAGAAGATGCAGAAATAATAGATTCTACTGGAGAACAAGGACATCAAGGAGAAAGATATGATGAGTCTATCTATGAAATGAATGATTATGATAGAGCTTCATTTAGATTAAAATCTAAATTATCTACTATTGAAATGGTTCAGAAGTCAGGTAGAGAAATAGTACCTAAATATACTACTTTAGGATTACCAGAATATGTAGATGGAGAAAATGCTTTTATTACAATTAAAAGATTATTATCTAATAAACCTAATCTTACTTTTGATGAAGCAATAAAAGTATTAAGAGATAAATCTAATCCTAATAAATTAATGTTAAATCAGATAGCTGATAACATTATAACTTGGGATAATAATGCTAAGAATGAGTTTATGACTGTTCTTAAATTATATAAAGCTACAGCTAAAATAGCATTATGGAATACTAAAGATGGTACTTATTCAGCTAATCTTATAGATGCTGATAGAAATAGTGGTGGTAGGGTAATGGTAGAAACCTGGGAATCAGATTTCTTTAATATTGTTAATGACAAAAATAATAATTTAGTTATAGGAGATGTAGATCATAAGTTTTTAATTAATGCTAATAAGATAGCAGATATTAAATCAGCTTATGAGAATATAGCTTTAGATTATAAATTAAATAATAATGATGATACAATTGCTGGTAGATTAACTTCTTTACTTAATCAATTAAAGGTTAATGTAAAAGAAGAAGATATGCAGTGGATCTTAGATAATCCTAAAGATTATTCTAAAATAGCTGAGAATTATTTTGGTTATGGAATAGCTGAATTATTTGATCCAAAAGCTGGTGTTATAGGAGTTTTATTTAACAATCTGGATATTCCTAAGGGAACAGCTATGAAAGTTGAAGGTAAGAGAGATATGTATGTTCCTTACTCATTATATAATCCATTCTCTATTGGTGGTAATTATTTATCTAATTTAGGTAGGTTTATATCTTCTATTAGAGGTAATCAGAGTTCTGATTCTTTTATGGGTTCTAATGGTAACATGCAGAACTTATATTCTATATTTGATCAGTTAACAACTACTGTAGCTAATATCAGAAATAAAACTCTTGATGATACAAATACATCTGCTTTTGGTAAAGACTCTTCTTTTATAGGAGATCCTAATTTTAATGCTGTATTAATAGATTCAATAAAGAATGAAGATTCTGGTGACTTTGAAGAAGCTAAGAAATTAAGTGAGATAGAAATAGAATTAAATGAATTAGCTGGAATACAAAATAATGGTAATCTAAAAAGAACTGCAAGTTCTCCTACTAATTCTGATAAAACAAGATATTTACAAGTACAAATAAGTCAATTAAGAAACAGTATTGAATTTACAAGATCTAATATAGTTAATAATTCTATTGCTTTAGTAAATGGTGTACAGTCAGAAATAAATAGAATTAATGCATATAAACAATATGTATTAAGAGAACAAGATGAAATAAATAAAACGGGAAATACACAATTAGATAATGGATATAAATTCTTTTATTTATTACCTTCAGCTAATATTCAGATTGCTAAATCAAAAATTAAAGAAATATTACAAGGTTTATTAACTCCAGAGCAACAAGAAAATCCTAAAGCATTAAAAGAAGTATTATCTAGATTAGGTGCAGAATATAATAATAGATATGCTGTTGGATTTGAACAATTTAGTATTACAAGAACATATGCTGATGTTTTAAATAAACCAGACTTAACACATTTATTATTTCTTGCAACTAAAGAAGGTACAAAAGCTTCACAAAATGATATTAAAAATATTGATGAATTTGTAGAGGCAGTTATTAGCAATAACTATGATGTAGATTCAGAAGTAGTAGATTCTGCTATTCCATTAAATGATCTTGGATTTATTACTTTATTAGCTGCTGATCAGTATAATCAAGAAGTAGAAGCTAAGTTACAATTCTGGGAAGATAATGGTATTGACATAGATAGAATGGATAACAAATGGTTATCTAAACTTAATCAATTTGTTCAAGGACCAGAAGATATAATTCCAGATGAAGCAGTATTACAAATAGCTGCTAGAGAAGCAGTATCTTATTCTCAGAATATAGCTTTAGGATTTTATCAATCTATTGCAGGAGATCCTGCATCATTTTATAAAGGTAAACCAAATAAAATAAATGATCTAACTGCTGAACAAACTTCACAAGTAGTTAAAGCTACTATTACAGAAACTATTAAAAGAAATGCCAAAAACTTAGCTGCTGGTACTAAACCAAATTTCCATATTAAACAGTATAATGAACACACTAAAAGATGGGAATATACACAACAACCAACATATCAGTTTGCTACTATTAATAATAATATAAAGAATAGTATTAATAAATCTATCCTGGCAATACCAAGATTAGCCAAGATGTATCAAGGTATGGATATAGCTGATGCATTAGAATATACTTCTTTTGAAGAGCATTTACATGTAATGTTTGCTAAAGGAGAAAGTAGATTAAATGATGAGTTATATGAAAGATTATTAAAGAAAGCTTATATACAAGATAGATTAAAAGATAATGAACCAGTACCTAAAGAAGCAGAACTTACAGATAGTGAGTTAAAGTTTGTAATGGGTATGCATAAGCCAGTTCAGGTAACTAATGTTAAATTTAATGACATTAATATGAACTATCCATTACAAGCAGAAGTATATATTAAATCTTCTTCTATGCCTATTATACATCAAGTATTTAATGGTTTAGAAATTAATAAGATTAAAGAAGCAATGTTCTTTACTAAAGAAGTAGATAAGAATGGTAAAGAATTAAGAATTAAAAGAGAAACTCCTATTAATAGAGTAGCTTACAGTTCTGCTGTTAAGAGTGGAGCTATTAATATAGCTAATGTATGGAAAGATGGTAAAGTAAGCCAGGAAGGTTTAAATAATATAGTTCCAGTAGAATTAGATAGAGCTGGATTTTATATCCAACAAGAAATACCTTATGATGAAACTAAAAATCAGATAAGGATTATGTCTCAGATGGATAAGTTATTACTTGAAGGATTTGATGAATTAGATCCTAACCTAAGAGTAAGAAAGGAAGATATTAAAAAGAAAATGTTTGCTGAAGCTAAAGCAGAATTTATCAAGAAATTTGATATTAATGAAGTAGATGGTAGCTTTAATGATATGTCTAAAGTTGTAGAGATCTTAAAAAGAGAAGCTCAAGATAGAGGATTTACCAATAATGCTTTAGAATATTTATCATTAGATGAAAATGGTAAATTTGTAGTTCCTCCTTTCTTTACTGCTGCTGCAAATAAATATGAATCCTTAATGGCTTCTATAGCTTCTAAGATTGTATTACAAAAAGTACATGGACATTCATATGTTCAAACATCTTCTTCTGGTATTAAAACTATTGAAGGATTAACTGAAAAAGAAAAGAATGATATAGTATTAGTTAAAGGACATTCTTTAAGCCAGGATTTACCTTTTATTACTAAAGGAGAAAAAGCAATAAATGCTGCTGGTGTATATGTTCCTTTTCAGTTTTTAGATAATAAAGGTAATAAACTTAATCCTAAAGATTTTACTACAACAGATGAAGAAGGTAATACATATTTAGATCCTAAGAGAGTACCTAATGAACTATTGAGATTAATTGGTGGTAGAATACCAGGGCAAGGTCCTAACTCTATGTTACCTATTCAAATATTAGGTTTCTTACCTGAATATATGGGTAATGTTATAGTTGTACCACAAGAGATTGTAGTACAAATGGGTAGTGACTTTGATGTTGATAAACTTTATGCTTATATGTGGAACTATTCTTATGATGAAAAGAATGGTAAATTAAGAATGTATAACCAAGAAACTAGTGCTAAAGGAAGAATTAAGTATGAAGAATACAAAAAGTATAAGACTCAAAGAGATGCTATCAAAGAAGAGATAGGTGCATTTATTAATGAGTATGGTATTACAGATAATAAGAAAGAAATATTATCAACAAGAGAGTCATTAGATAATGTTGCTGATAATATAAGATTATTAGAACTTGTAATTGAAGAGTATTGGGGAGAAGAATTAACTGAAGAAGATAATGCTAATATTCAAGATCTTTTAGGTAAGATTAAGAGTTTTGAGAAAGATAGAACAGAACTGATTGAACAACTAAATGAATTTAAAGATACTAAAACAACATTAGATGATTATGATGGAGGTAAAGCATTACTTGAAAGAAAGAGAGCTTTATATACAGAATATCAAAATACTGTTACAGAAAGAATAGATAATCTGGTTATTGAAAAAAATATTAAAACATTACAGAATGAATATTTTGATATACACTGGGAAGCTTTAACTAACTTAGGTATGTTTGAAAGAATAGCTGAGTCATTGGATATGACAGATTTAGCTAATGAGCATCAAGCTCTTCAAACAAATAAACAACCTGATGGATTATTAAGTCCAAGATATAATAGAGAATCTTATTTAGAGAACAGATCAGGTAAAGAAGGTGTAGCTATTGAAGCTAATGCTATTGTTTTAAATGCTATGATACAAGGTTTAGGTTTAAATATTGGTTATAAAAATAATAGATTATCTATTCCAATTGAATTTAAATCTGGTCAGAAAATTAATCTTAATACATTTGGATTAGATGCTTATTCTGAATATAATGGAGGTGGCAGAAGAATACATAAGAACATTCAAAACATACAATCAGAAGCAGTAGATAATGCCAAGTATGGTAGATTAGGTGCACTTAACTTTAATAAAGATACATTTAATGCAATTAATGCATTATTAATGATGGGAGATGATAGCAAGAATAAAGCTCTATCTTCTAAACCAGAAATAGGTGCTGTAGCTAATGATCATGCTGTAGCATTAATGACACAACCTGTTATTAAAAGATATATTACTGAAAAGAATAGAAAATTTAATCAGTTTAATGAAAGATATAGCAGACATGAAGATAGTAAATTAAAAGATAAATTAATTGAAGAATTATATAAAGCTGCTAAATTAGAAAGTCCTGGAGATAATGAATCTTATAAAGATGCTGCTCTTAGACAGTTAGTAATACCTTCTGTAACAGCATTAAAAGAAGCTAGAGATTTAAATCTTAATACAGCTTCTAAAGAAGAAGTATTAAATTATAATAAAGTGCAATTAAATTCCATAGTAGGATTCTTTGCTTTAGATGAGGCAGGTAGTTTATTAGCTGGTATTCAAAAATCTATTGATGCATCTACCAGAGGTATTGGTAAATCATTTATTGACTCTTTTCTTAAAGAAAGAATGTATAATGAAAGAATAGTTAAAGGAGATTATACTTCTAGTTATTTTGAGTTTAATATGAATAACACAAGTAAACTACAAAATACAGAATATGGTGATGCAATAGAACAAGGAGTTAAGTTTTCTAATAAAGTATTTGGAACTATGTTTCCATATAAACATTTATTAACTACTGTTACTGATTATTTTGCTAATGAAGGTAAACCTTTAGATGAAAAAGCATACAGAGAAATAATTAATTATTATAAATCATTTATATTTGCCAATAATGATATTTATGAAAACACAGTTAATGCAGAAAGAGAAAGATTATTTGTAGGAGAAGACAATATATTTGATAGGGTTACTGAATACAAACAATCTAAGTTTGAAGGATCTTATTTACTTAATGGTATTGTAGTAGATCAAATAGGTAATGAAAGCAATAATCATAGAAGATTAAGATTTGCTGCTGGTAAAACTCAAAGGGTGGATGAAGCTAATAATACTCAATCTTTAGTTTACATGTTAAACAGTAAAGATGAAAAAGTAAGACAATTAGGTAATGATCTAATAACTTATTCTTTTATTACTAATCCTGTACAATCAGCTAATAACTTTATGATGTACATGCCGGCTTCTATTATTACTGGTAAATTAGTTAATCCACATCTTAACCAGGCTAATATAGACCTTATAGATGGATCTATTCAGTACCAAAGGTTTATTACTCAGTACATACAGAATAAACCTGATATGGCTGCTAAAATGAAGACTTTTGGTAAAGGATTAACTTTAATACAGTCACATAAATATTATGTAAATCAATTAGAAGGATTAAAAGAAATTAATAAATCTGATGATAGTAATGCAATTAAATTAGAAAAGGCAATTGCTTTGACACAAGATACTAAAATGACTTCTGTTGGTGATAAGATAGGTAAGATAAGTAGATTAATAACAAGTTATTTTAGAACTAAAGCCAATCCTATATTTACTGAATTTGGAGAAGAAAAAGAAGTACCTAAATTCTTTTATAATACTATTGTTACTGAAGATGAATATGGAAATGAAATAGAAAATAAGGTTCTTTATGAAACAGTTAAAGAGAAAAAAGGATATTATACATTTAAAGCAATACCAACATTAGGTTCTTTTGAATTTAAAGAAATGAACTCTTCGGAAGATTTATTATCTTCAGTTGTTACTAAGAATAATAAGAAAGATAAAAAGTCTACTAATGATATATCTGCTATAAATAAGCTTGGATTAAGCACAAAACAAATGCCTATCCAAGAAGTAATCAATAATATTATTAATACTGGTTCTAATAATCATGTAGAAGTAGCTAAAGTATTAAAAGGATTATATAATAATTCAGATTATAAGATTGTAATAGATGAAAAAATAGATGGAGCAGGTGAAGTAAATCATAATTCTAAACTTATTAAGATTAATCCTAATAATCAGAATAAATTAAATCCTTCTTCTGGATTAGATGATCTTACTTCTACAGTAATACATGAGTTATTTCATCCTTTAATTGATGGAATGTTAGCATTAAATGTTGATCAGTTAACTGAGAAACAAAAAACAGCTATATTAAGATTACATAATATAAGATTAGAAGCTGTTGATGCTTTAACTGCTGATGAAAAGAAAGAGTTTAAAGAGTTTATGCAGTTAATTATTCCCACAATTAAGAATGAAAGACAAGCAGAACAAGCTAAGAAAACATACCAAAGAGTAACTAAAGAGTTATATAAATCCATTGCTATTAAAGGTAAGATTACTGGAGAGATGAAAGCTAAGTATTATGGTTTATTAAACAATAATGAGTTTATAACTATGGCTTGGTCTGATAATAAATTCCAGGAAAGGTTAAATAATATTATAACTAATACTACTGATAGTAAAGGATTCATAGATAGATTAGTAAGTGCATTTAATGACCTTATAGCTTCTTTCTTAGAAACTTTTGGTATTACTATCAATAATAATAGTATCTTAGCTGAAACTTTATCTAATAGTATGAATTTAATAAACAGTGATTACTTTAATAATGGTAATACAAGTGGATTTGTTGAGAACAAACAAACTATTGACAATAGTCTTGGAACAGATTGGACAGGATCAAATAATATAACTTTAAATCCAGGGCAACAGGAATTTTTGGATAAAGCTTTAAATGTATGGTTACCTTCTGATAATAAAGAATTTCTTTTAAAAGGAAGAGGTGGTTCAGGTAAAACATTTGTGTCTTCTGAGTTTATAAAACAAGCTCAAAGACAAGGATATGGTATTTATGCAACTACAATATCTGATGCTGCACTAAGTGTATTATCTAAGAACTTTAAAAAAGAGAAGATTGAAAAAGTAGAATTATATAATTTTGCTTCAATGTTTGGATTAACACCAGAGTATTTACCAAATGGAACAATTAAATATATTCAAGATCCATTTAGTAATGTTTATCCAAAAATATTTAATACTCCAAAAACAATATTAATATTTGATGAAGGTTCAATGATTGGACCTAATGAAATGCAATATTTAAACAAGTATTCTAATATTAAAATATTGTATATGGGAGATAATGCACAAATACAACCAATTGGTGGATCTGGTATTTCTACAATATTTAAATTAACAGAAGATAATAATACATCATCTGAATTAACAGAAGTTATAAGACAAGCTAAAGATAATCCAATATTGTGGTTAGCTACAATATTAGGTAATGAATTAGATAAATATGATAAAACTAAACAATTTGATCTTAGTAATATTACATCTAATAGATTTACTGATTTTAATCAAAGCACACAAATAGGAGTTAGATTTGATAATAATAAAGATAATTTTATTAATGAAGCAATAAAAGACTTTAAAAAAGATCCATTATCTACTATTGTAGTTGTTGGAACTAATGAAGAAGTCAAAGATTTTAATAAAACTATTAGAAATAGTGTTGTGCAAGGAAATGATGTTTTGGTTAAAGATGAAAAAGTAATGTTTTATAAAAAATATGCAGATAGATTTGATACCAAAATTAACAATAGTGCTATTGTAACAATTAATTCTAAACCAAGTGAAACAACAATTGGAAATATAGAGGTTTTAATGTCAGATATTACATATATTGATGAACAAGGTAAAGATGCTTCAGCAAGAATACCATTGGTAATTAGAGGTAGTAATGCAGATAAAATTCTACAAGCTAAGTTACATTCTATTGGATCTGCTATTGGAGAAATGAAAAGAAATGGTGAAACAAAAACTCCTAAATATAAAGAGTTGGCTGCTGAATATGGTAAATATAAAGTTATAATTCCTATTGAATATGCTTATGCTATGACTGCACATAAGATACAAGGGCAAACATTAAAAAATACTTATGTATATCCTGTATCATATAATAAATGGGATCAAATAGAAGCATTTAGAATGTTATATACATCTTATACAAGACCTACAGATAAATTAACTATATTTAATTCTGCTCAAATTGAAAGTAAACCAGGTTATTATGTACAACAAAATAATACTCCAGAACAAACAGAATTAGATTTTAATAATACATCTGAATCTATTAAAGTAAATGAAACAATAACAGATGGTATAGATTTTGTATTTGAATCTAATCCCGAATTAGCTAATTCTGTATATGAAGCTTTAGGGTTTAATAAAAAATTGGCTTTCGTTAAGTCTGATAATACAATAGATGACGATTTTTATATTAAAGATGAATTAATTATTACTAAAGAATTACAAAATATTAGAACAAATAATTTTGATGGTTCTATTAATATAGAATTGTCAGAATTAAAAGATAAACTTAACAAATTATCAATAGGTAATAAATTTAATGTTTCTGAATATACTAAACCTTCTATTACAAATTTGGAAGAAGTATTAAATAAAATTAATTTATCAGAATCAAATAAAATACTATTAGAAAAAATAAGACCTCTAATAAAAAATATTAAAATAGAATATGTAGATAAATTCATTTTAGCAAATTCTGGTGCTGTTTATTCAGATAAGTATAATACAATAAGAATAAATAAAAGTGAAAAAAATATTCCTTTAGAGGAATTGTTAATGCATGAATTACTTCATGCAGCTACTTTTAGAAAAATAACTTATTTTGAAACTAATACTAAAGGTCTTTCTGAAAAAGAATCATTAGCATTAAACGAGCTTGAAAACATTAGAAAAGTATTAAAAGAAGCTTCTGATAAGTATTGGAATAATAGAACAAGATATGCGAGAAGTGTAAATCCTCTAGAAGGGTATAGAACAGATTCTATACATGAAATTATAAGTTACGCTTTTACTAATGAAGAATTTAGAAATGCTATTGCAGAGATTCCATATACAGGAAACAAATCTATTTTAGATAAACTTGTAGAATTAATTGCTAATATATTTGGAGTTAAGCAAAATACAGTATTAAATGCTTTATTGGCTAATGCTGAAGTATTACTTAATAATAATCAAATAACCCCACAACAAAAACAACAAGCTGCTTTTATGTTTTCTGAGTTTTTAGATGTATATTTGCAAGACTTTGAACAAGTTGAAAAAATATTAAAACAAGAAAAAGTAATAGATAAAAAATGCAACTAAATTCAGGAGTGTATATAATCAGCTACAATAATAAAAATTATGTAGGGAGTTCATCTAATTTAAAGAAAAGAATTAGAGAACATTTTAATTGTCTAAAAAGAAATGCACATCCTAATTCAAGATTACAAAGAGCTTATAATAAATATGGGGTTGATGTTTTTTTATATAAAATTGTAGCAACTTGTCCTTCAGAATATTTAATTAAACTTGAACAATGGTTTATTGATAATACAAAAAATACAGTAAATCTAAGTCCTTTTGCTTATAGTAGTAAAGGAAGAGTCCCTAAAAAATCTACAAGAAAAAAGATTTCTAAAGCTCTTATGGGTAGAATTATTTCAGAAGAAACAAGACAATTATTAAGCAAATCGAAATTAGGAAAACCGCAACCTAAATCTAAAGAGACTAAAGAAAAAATGTCTAAAGCTAAAAAAGGAATTGTTTTTTCAGAAGAGCATAAACAAAAATTAAAAGAATCTGCTTTAAAAAGAAGTAAGAATCTTTCTAATAAAGTGTTGGGTGAAAACAATCCTTCAGCTAAATTAAACTGGGAGATAGTTAAAACTATAAGAAAATCAAACGATACTGTAGTTAATTTATCTTCTATATATGGAGTAGCTAAAATGACAATTTATAAAATCAAAAATAATAAAATCTGGAAAGAAGTATGAGTTGTATAATAACATATAAAGGTCAAAAGTATTCAGAAAAACAATTCAAAGAATACTTTATTAATAATAAGCAAGAATTTGTTACATCTATTGCTAAAAATAAAAATGTAATAGATTCTTTTAAAAGAAAGATGGAAGGTATTGATTATGTATTTAGTCAATCGCCTGAACTTGCTTCGATTGGTAGTAAAGCTCAATATTTGCAGTATTTATCTACAATCTTTAAAACCAGTAAATTAAAGGATATTGTTTATCATGGAAGTAATCAAAAAATAAATCAGTTTGAAATTAAAAAAGAACCTTTAATACATTTTGGTAGTAAAAATGCAGCATTACAAAGAGGTGATGTTTTAAATCAAGTTCTTTTAAATGTTAAAGACTTACAAACCATTAAGGATGGAATGTGGTTTTTAGGTACAGATGAAGGAGGATTATTAAAAGAATTACTTGGTAGAAATATTTTAACTATTGAAGAAGTTAAAAGTATAAATGAAGCTAAAAATAAAGCTATTCGAGAATCTCCGTATTTTCACGAAAATTATAGGATGGCTTTACCTGAAGGAGAAAAAGCAGGTAATAAAAAACTTCAAGAAATTTTTAAAGATAAAAACATTGGGTTTGAATATATAAATCTTAGTGAAGATAAAGGTAGCACAAGTTATGCTATACCAAGTCAAGAACAAATTCATATATTAGGTTCTAAACAAGATATAGAAGGATTTAAAAAATATGTTAATAAAAATAACCCAATTCAACAAACAATAACAGATCTATTTAATGATCTTGAAATAAAAAAATGTGGACCTGGAGGAGGTTTATTTAAAGCTGCTGATGGTATGAAACCTAAAGGTTTTACTAAAGGTGGAACTTGGAAAATAGTTAAGGACTTGAAAGGATATCCTACACATGCCAAAGGAGGAGTTGATCTATCTATAGGAAAAGATGGAGTAAAAATGCATAATGGAACTACTCAAATTACTGCTGCTTTTGGTTTAGTCATCCCTATGGCTGCTGATGGTATGGTTGTTCCTGATGGAGAAGATCCTACTAATCCTCCTAAAAAGAAAATTCCAGGATTAGATAGAATGATTAAAGATAATACTATGTTTTCTGAATCTACTAATATTGTTAAACCAGTAGTAGAATTTAATCAAACTATTAAACCTAAAAAAGATATTATAGATAATATTAAAGATAAATTAGATCCTCGTAATATAGGATTAAATGATATGAGTAATGAAAAAGATTTTAATTCAGCCTATGCTAAAGCTCGTAAGTCTGGAGATGAACAATTTTTATACAATGGAGATAGATACAATACTAATTATAAAGGTACTCCAGCTCAACAATTAAAGGAAACTGGAATATTAGATGAACAGTTAGGAGTTAATAAAGTAGTGAGAGATAAAATTTATAAAAATGTAACTCCCTATAATTCCATAATGCCTCCAATAATGCAAGGTGTCAAAGGTTTAATTACTACAGATAAGAATAGAGATATTAATGTAGAGAATCCATTACCAATAACGTATAAAGGTAAACCTGAAGATTTTAGAAAACTTTCAGCTAAAGAACAGGCTCGTTATAAAGAAGAAGCAAAACCTCATTTTAAAAGAGCTGATGATGCTTGGGCATTATATACTGGAAATCCACAAAGATTTAATACTTTTGAAGTTTCTAATCATAAACCAAGTACTTCAACAGATCCTAAAGCTAATTATTTAAGTGTGAGTAAATCATATCCTGAAATTGTAGATTTTGTTAAAAAAGAAGGAACTACATTAAAACAAGGTGAAAGCAAACAAGTACAAGAACCTAGTAATTTAGTATTTAGAAACTTTAAAATTAGCAAAGGTAAGGATGAAAAGGGAGAGTATATTAGTTACTATGATAAATGGAATTTAAATCCGTCATTAGAATTTCCTATTCCAGAACAAGGAAAACCTTTTGAAATTTATGATAGAATTTATTTAAATGATTCAAAAAAGAAATAATGTTTAAAAGTATTAAAATTGAAGGTGAATTAAAAAAGAAATCTGGAATATATAAGATTGTTATAAATAATAAATTTTATATAGGTAGTGCTTGTAACTTATATCATAGAATACATACTCATAAATCAAGTCTACTGAAAAATAAACATAATAATAACCATTTACAAAGATCGTTTAATAGGCATGAATATTTTACATTTGAAATTTTGGCAGAATGTCCAAAAGAATATTTGATCAAATTAGAACAATGGTTTATAGATACTTTAAAACCAGAGTTTAATATTAGAAAGCAAGCTCAAAGCAATTACGGTCTTAAAATGTCAGAAGAATGTAAAAAGAATCACTCGATAAGCTCTTCAAAATGGCATAAAGAAGTTGGATTTAGTGAAGAAACAAAAAAGAAAATGAGTAAAGTTGCTAAAGGAAGAAGACCACACATTAATACAATTAATGCTGCAAGAGAAGCTATGAAAAATAAAATTTATACTGATGAAATGAGAGAATTAGCTAGTGAAAATATGAAGAGAATAAGAGCAAAATCACAGAATTATAATTTCAAAGGTGAGAGAAATAATCAATCTAAACTAAAAGACTATCAAATATTAGAAATAAGAGATAAACTCAAGAGTGGAATTAAAGGTGTTCAATTAGCCATTGAATATGGAGTATCTAAATATTGTATTAGTTTAATAAAAACAAATAAATCATATACACATGTACAATAAGATTGACATTAATGCGGAACATAATGAGTTAATACTCAAGAATTCACATGGAGATCACACTATTGTTCCAGCAAATAAAAGAGATTGGGTTAAAAATAGAATATTATTAGGTAAACATTCTGATATAGATGAGTATGTTAATACATTACCTCAATTTAAAGATTATGCTGAAGATGGAACAGTAATCCCTAAATTTAATAATAATTCAATTATTACTGAAAATAATCCTACTGATCTTACTGATCCTCCTGCAAGATTTGAATCTGAATTTTATAGATTATATGCCAGTGGAAAAGGAGCACACCAAGAAAAAACTCCAGATCAAATTCAAAAAGGATGGATTTTTAAAAATGGAGATAATGAATCATTTGTTGCTGGTACTCAAGATGAAGAACCAACATCAAGATTTGCTAAAGGAAAACCCACATATACAGATTCATATATAATTAAAGGACAAGATGGATATTCTGTTAAAGCTAATTCAAAAGGAAGATTATATCCAGATATATCTAAAGATTACCCAGAAGTTGAAACAGAAGGAGATAAACATTGGAATATAGCTAAGTATGCATATGCTCCATTCTTTGGTATGACTGAAACAGATGGGTATCATTATAATTCAGGAACTCCTAATAAAGATGGATATTATCCAAAATCTGAAACAACTAATCCATTAATATTACCAGAAAGTGATATTGAAAGAAGAAAAATGTTAGAAGATGATATTTCAATATACTATAATTCATTTGATGAATTATCACCTGATGTAAAAGTTCAAAAAACTAAAGAATTTATGACAAATAATATAGATCCTTTAATAAATAGTCAATATCATAAATATAATAGACTTGGGGTTAAAGGACTAGGTAGAGTTGATGAGGATAGAGGTAAAGATGCAGACTGGTTTACTAGTATAGATGAATATAATAATGCAAATCCAAAATCTCAAATAACAGATGCTTATGATGGATTAATAGATTATAATATTAAATTTAGAAAGCTGGATGAAAAAGAAGCTAAGTTAAGAGCTGATAATGCTCAATCAAAATATTTGTCAGAGAAAAATAAATCAAACTAATGCAACATTGTGATAAACAAAATATAAAGAATATTGAATCTTTATTAAGATCAGACAAGATAAAAGAACTGATTTCAAGTAATGGTATGACATCTAATGTTTATACAGATTATATTACTGATGATTATGCTGTAACACATTTTGTTATCAGTGATCAAGTAGGTGATGTATCTGACTTTATGATAGATATTAAGAATGCTGTACAAGACTCTATAGGAATACCAGTAAGATATAATTATGTATCTCCTACAAGTAAGTCATTAGTTATTAGTTATAATCCTGCTACTTTAAATGAGTTACAGGTAAAAAAAAGGGACAATGAAGATTTAGATACAATAGAAAACTTAGTAGGTAATGTATTATCTACAAGTGATTCTATTAGTGTTAATAAACAAATATCTAAAGCAGAAGCAGATGATAATCAGATTATAGCAAGAACCAAAGCTAAGATTAATAGATTACAATCTACATTAACAAGACCAGGGGTTAATAAATATTTTATACAATCTAAAATAGATAATTATAATAAAGAATTAGAAGATTATAAAGAATCTGAAACAATACAAGATAAATTAGAAGTATTAACTAATATAGCAAGAATGGATGTAGAAGATGCTAAAGAAGCATTACAAAATCCTAATTCATTAAATGCTTCAGAGATTAGAGATATTATTGCTACTGGTGATATATGGTCTAATTTCAGAGATATTTTAGGAGTAAGTGAACTTAATGAAGAAGTAGAAAAAATACAATCTGATGCTTCCCAAATAAAGCATGATATTTATAATGTAACAACTGATTTTATTCTTGAAGCATCTAAAGGTAGTAAGTTTGATCTTACTGTTGATGACATGACTATGATGAAAGATAGTAAGTGGATGCTTAATATATTAGATATTAAAAATAGTGATCAAAAGTTTATCAGATATTTAGGATCAGCTATTGAAAGAGTTAATATTGCTAAGGAATTATCTATTAAAGAAAAGTGGAAAAAGTCTGATGAATTATTTTCTAAAATTAAAAGAGAAGATTATAAAAAATTATTTAAAACAGATGCTGCTGGTAGAACTTTATGGAATCATTTAATATATGAATTAGATGATTCATTTATTGGTACAAGAAAAGAATTATCTGGTTATGCTGATGCTTTCTATAAAGAATCAGATAAAGAAGATATATCTGATTATATTAAATTATATCTTGATGGAGATATGGATAAAGCCAATAGAGCTAAAAAGCAATTGATAGAAGATAAAATAAGTACTGAAGAAATCCTGGATAGTGTTATTAAAGCTGTAGAAGAAGGTAGAAAAGAGCCATCTTATACCAATGATGAATTAACTTTTCAAGGATTAAATGCAGGATCTAAAGAGGCAAGAAGATTAAAGAATCAATGGTTTGTTGATAATACCATTGCTATTGATCCTATAGCATTTGCTGAAGGTACTACTGAAGAAGAAAGAGATAGATTAATTGAAGAATTTTATAATAAGGTAGGAGAGAAAAACAAACATTATGCAATGTCTATGGTTGATTTAGCACAAGCTAAGATTAAACAGTATTATGAAGAACAAGAGCAATATAAAGATTGGTTAGAAGATACTTATATTGATAATCCAGAATTAGCTGAAGAAGAAATGAAGTTATGGGAATATAGACATAATCCATTCTTGTATTATAATATTACATATAATCCTTCAGCATTACCTGAAGATACAGACATGGAAGCTATTAATCAAACCAAAGATAAAGATAAGCTTAGATATGTTCCATATGCACCAGTGGGTGATCAACATTATAATCCTAAATTTAAGGAGATGTTAGCAAATAAGGATCTATTTGCAGTTTATGATTTTGTAAATAGTTATATGAGAGCTGCTGTAAAAAGATTACCTAAAGATATTAGAGGTAATACTAATGCAGATTTTGTAATGAGATCTAAAGCTGGAGCATGGGAAGCATTTAAAGCTAATGGATATAAACCAGTACAAGGATTAGATGGTGCTACAGATTGGTTCTCAGTTAATCATAGTTATCAATTTGATAATGAAGTAGATGAATTAGGTAATCCTTTAAATAAAGTAAGATTTGATAAATTCTTTGATGTTGATGCAAGAATAGATGAAGTAGAAAGATTACTTGAACAACCAGGTATAACTGATTCTGAAAGAAAGATATATCAACAAGAATTAAAAGAATTAAATAAAGGATTTTCAACTGATCTACAAAGTACAATGCAGATGATTATTCATGAAGTAGAAACTTATAAATATTTAGATGATATATCAGATGCAGTTGAATTACAGAGATATATAGTTAATCAAGCAAAAGAAATAACTAATGATGGTTATAGAAATGATGGGTTAGATTTAATTAAAAAAACTGTAAATTATACATTTGATGCATTAGTTTATGGTAAATATAGAACAGAACCTGATCAACATCAAAAAGAAGATTTCTGGGCAGATAATATATTTGAATTTAAAGATTTATTTGGTTTAACTTCTGAGAAAAAGAAACAAGCTAGAAAAATTAAAGAAGAAGCTAAAGGAATAGAACCAATGTTTGATGCAGCAATGCTAAAACAGAAAGCTGGTGAGAAGTTAACTAAAGATGAAAAAGATACAATAGCTTCATATAAAAATTTATATAGAGATTATAAAGCTTTAGGTGGTAAGAGATCAAGTTATACTAAGGGTGCTTATTCAGCTATTGCATTAACACAAGCTAAATCAATGGGATTTTCTATATTATCTCCTATTACCAACTTAAACTTTGGTGTAGCATCTAACTACATGGAAGCTATTGGGGGATTATATTTTAATGTAAAAGAAGCACATGCAGCATTTGGAGAAATGAGATCAACTATGGCAAATTTCTTTTCTATGGGTAAAGTAAAATCAAGTGATAAGAGAAATAAAATAGTAAATTTCTTTGAGCAAAATAACTTGATTAAAGATATGATGGAATCACATTATGGTAAGGGTCAAATTGTTAATACAGAAATGATGTACACATGGATGAGAGGTTCAGATTTCTTTATGAAAGGACAAACTATTGTAGCAGCTTTAATGCATGATAAGGTTAAAATGAAAGATGGTACTGAGAAGTCTATGTGGTCCTTAATTAATGCAGATGGTACAATTAATTCAAATGAAATAGAGAATTGGAGTTCTGAAAATCAAATAGACATGATCCAAAAATTAAATTCTATTGTCAAAAAAGTACATGGTAACACAGATCCCAATAGTCCTGTATGGATTAAATCAAAAGTATTAGGAGCATTATTAGGACAATTTAAATTATCTTGGATTACAGAAGGTATAAATAGCAGATTTGGTGTATCAAGACCTGATGAAATTACTGGTGTTAGAGTACAAGGAAGATATATGGCTATGCCAAGAATGTTTAAAGAATATAATAACTTTTTAAGAAATTCTGGTGCTGGTTCAACAATGGAAAGATGGAAAGATGCTTTTACTAATTTAGATAAAACAGATCAGGCTGATATTAGAAAGATAGCAGCAGAGATGGTATTCTTTTTATCATTATGGGCAATGATGATAGGTTTAAAAATGTTAAAAGCAGAATTAGATGATGATGATAAATTCTCTAAAGGTAGTGCTACATTAGCCTTAAATTTAATTTATAGATTAAGATCTGATATATCTTTTTATGCTTTACCTGGTACACTATCTGATGTTATTAGAAATCCAGTTCCTGCATTAAGAGTATGGACAGATTTCTCTAAAGCTGCTTGGAGTACTATAGAGGTATTGAATCCAATAAATGATACTGATCAAGAAGATATTAATAGATTGGGTAGAAATTGGGCAAAAACAATACCATTATCAAGATCTGGGGTTTCTACATATAACTCAGCTGTAGATAGTTATGAAGATTATAATGCACAATAACTAGTAAAAAAAAGAGACAATAAAAAAGGAAAGTAAATTTATTTACTTTCCTTTTTATAATTATACATAATCTATACAAACAATTTTATTGTTAATTATTCCAAAATTTTCTTCTTTATTATCAGTAGTTAAATTTCTGAAGAAGTTAAATTCTTTATTACTCATTTTTCTTGTTAATGGTTCTGCTCTTATTTGAATTTGTATTAATCCAAACCAAGAACAAAATAAAGATGGTGCTATATATTCTACCATATTGTCATTATAATCTACTTTACTATGTTGTTTATAATATTTTCTTTCTGAAATATTTCCATAACAACCATAAATAAATAATTGTTGACCATTTCTGAAATTTGCTATTTTTATAGCATATTTATTAATTAAAAATACAATTCTACTAGTTCCAATCTTAACTAACATAAGTTAGAATAGATTTTCTTTATTTCAACTGCTAATCTAAATGTTAGTTTTTGTTGAAAAATATTTGTTTCATATGTATTTTCTGGATATAATCCTTTAGTTACAACTCTTTGTGCATTATCATAAGAATTGTATCTTTCAGCATTCCAAAAATCAAAATCCCAATTATCTCCTGTAAAATAAATATCTCCAGGACATTTTTTAATTACATAATAAACTGTCATTTGATTACTTCTATTTTAATTATTTCACCAAATGTAGATACAGGATATTTAATATCTTCAAATAAATAATCAGTATTTCCTTTTGTTACTTTATACATCCAATTGGAAAAATCTGCATGATGAACATTAGCCAGTCTCTCCTCTAATTGATTTTCACCAAGATCAGGATGTTGTTTAAATAATTCTCTTCTTTCTTCACTTAATAAATAATTTCCAAAAGACACTAGATCCTTTCTGTTAAAACTTGTTACCATTTTCTTTATTTTTCATGGTAATTGCAATATTGCTAAAAAATATTATTTTATCTATTTTTTATATTAAAAAAATGGAATATCTTCTTGAAATACATATCCCCATTCTTCATTATCTCTAATAATTCCTCCTTTAATTATTAATTTCCAATCTTTATAAATTTCAATTCTTGGTGTGCTAAGAGGTTGAATGTTATCTCTAAATATTTCTACTGTTAGATGATCTATTGTGTATGATTCTTGCGTTATATATTTAGATTTTTTAGTTTTAGTTGGGGTTGATTCTAAACATTTAGCATATATTTCTCCAACATTAAAATTCTTAGATAAATAACCATATCTAATTGATTTAGTATATTTAATTAATGGTTCTTTGGATATTTTGTTATAATAATATGCAGGATATGTGTCAGATATATCTCTCCAACAAAGACTACCTTCCTTGTGAACAGTTTCACCTTCTTCTGAATTTATAAATTCATATTCTCCGTTAGATGCATTTATCCAATATCCAGCTTTAGCATCCATTGCACATGGAAATGTCATTTCAGAAAGATATTTACTTTCTTCTAAATTTGTTACTTTTGTTAAATCCATATTTTTTGTTTATTTTGTTCTACTTCCATCTACAAAAGCAGATTTAGTTTTATCAGAGAAGTCAATTAAATCTTTTATTATAAATCCTTGAGGTCTTATATATTCTTCAATTGCTCCAATTAAATCACTAAGTTCTATAAGTTGTAGAATAGCATCTTGTTGATTAACAGCATCTTCAAACTCTTCAAATTCTTCTTTAATCTTAGAGAATGTGCCGTACTCTCCTTTCTCAATCTTCTTTATGTGATATCCCATTCTTTATATTTATTAATTTACTTAATCTTGGTTCTGCTACACCAGTTGCATAAATGTATTCAAGAAATTCATTCTTCCTTATACCATAACTACCAAGTTCATAACCATTCCATTCAATATCAAATCCTTGTTCTGTAACTATAGATACACAATCTGGTAAATAATTTCTAAAGAATTTTAAGCAATGATCTACAATATGTACTAATTCATTATGATTAACTATATCTGTTTTAATTAACTCATTTTTAATAAAGTATTTATTATGAAGGTAATCATAATTTTCAAATCTAAAACAAGGAGTAACCGCTTGGTATTGACCTTTAGGTAAAAACTCTTTAAGATACAAATATAAGAAAGATTGTTCTCCAGATCCAACTAAACATTTATCATTATATTGTAATTTACAACTTACTGCCTCTTTAGGTTTAGTTAAATTTTCAACATATTCAGATACTGTCCAAGGAACTTCTATTCTTTCAAATCCCCAATTATTATAATATGCAATTGAATCATTAATAATTTTATAATTAATCATTTCTTCTATAATTATCTGAATAATTTTGATCTATTTCTTCTTGTAATTCTAAAACTTTATCTTCTAATCTATTTATTTGATTATCTGATTCTTCAATTTCATCTGTTAGTTTTCTAACTTGTTCTTCTAAATCTTCTATTTCAGATATTAAATTATCTATAACATCTTCAACACTAGATTTAATATTATCTGCATCTCTGCTTAAACTTCTATTATTCATATTCCAAAAGCTTTTAATGTATTTTTAAATGAATTTCCTTCAATGGACTTAATACAATCTAACATTAACATTGCAACATTTCTTGTCTCTGCTTGAGCATCTGGTTTTAATCTTAAATTAAACAAATGAATAAAAGATAAAATACTCCCAGTCCATATAAATGTTGTATTTAGGTTTAAAGGTAAAACAGATCTAGCTTGTTCTTTAGATACATCAAGTTCTATTAATTGATCATATCTAAATTTACAATAATTAATTACATCCTCTTGTATTTTATTAGCCATATCTTGTTCAAAAGGATTTAATACTCCATCACTTCCTTGTTTACTATTTATGGATTGTTTTCTCCATTCTGAAATAGTAGTATAACTATCACTAAAATCAACATATCTTCCACTAATACTATTAGCTGACATTCCTACTTGATGTTTAAATAATTGTCTTTCTACATATATAGGACAAGTTATTCTAAATTGTAATTGTGGATGTCTAAAAGGAGCTGTATGTTTATGTTCAACTAAATATTTAATTAATTTAGAATCTTTATCATCTAATTTAATTTTACTTTTTCCATAGCTAACTCTTGCACAATTAGCAACCATTAAATCATCTCCAAAATGAGATAATAATTCTACTTTCATATTATTTTTATTTCTTTATTATTAATTTCAAATAAATTACCATGACTAGTAACTCCACTTTCTATTATACCATCTGTAACACAACTAGCATTAGAATATATTACTCCATTTCTATATAATACTCCTTGATTATTACAAGATCTCATGTTATGAATATGACCATTTAACACTAATTTTATATCTTTAAGATTATTAATTCTTTTAGCTAAAGCACTACAACCACAAAATTCTAAGTTATTCATTCTATCAAAAGAAAGATCTAATGTATTCTTAGCAGGACCATGTACTAGTAGTACATTTGTATCATCAGGTATTTGTTCCCAATGTCTTACTATTGTTCCTCTATTACACATATAAAACCATTCTCCAAAAGTAGGAGTAGTTGCATCACCATAATATTTTAATCCATTTATTGTAATTTCCTCTTTATGTAAAAAGATAATATTATTTTCTTTACAAATTCTTCTTGCTTCTTTTTCATATTTATAAACATAAGAAGAATGATTACCTGGAATAAATAATTTATGTTTTATATTAAGTTTAGAATACCAATCTATAAAATTAAAAAATTCATTTTCATTTAATGCTACTTGCCAATAATTACTTTCATCTCCCGTATGACATATAATATCTATATTATCTGGAATAATTAATGATAATTCTTGGGCATGGGTGTCAGATACATGTAGGAGATTATTCTTCTTCATCTATTTTATTTTTATTAAATTTATACTTTTCTTTATGTTTATCTAATTTATGTTCTTCCTGTTGTCTTTTGTATCCACCATTAGGATTCATCATCCTGGTCTTATTTTTATGTTTTAGTTTGTTATCTTTCATTCAGTTCTAGTAATATTTTTAACTATTCTTTCCAGATTTTTAACTCTCTTTTCAAGATTTGATATTCTGTTATCAGAAGCTTTTTTTATTATATAATATTCTATTTAACATTTCAGTTAATATTTTATGTAAAGCTCCCATTAATTCTTTTTTATAACATTATATACTAAGTAGAAACCAAGAAGAAAAAATCCAATTAAAAATTGTGTACCTAATATTTGTATAATTTTCTCAATTAAAGTCATTTGGTTAAATAAATTCAAATATTCTTTAAGTTGCATAGTGATGATATTTTGTTTTATACATTACATTTTTTCTTTTAAATCCATTTCCTGGTTTGTAAAAATACAATATTTTTTGATTTCTTTTACCACAGTTAAGTAAATCTCTTGCAATAATAAAAGATTCTTTACTTGGTTTTTGATCAGTAATATAATATTGATTTTTTTGATTAATAACAGATTTAAGATCATCAGGAAAATCTGAATGTCCTATTCTATTCAATACAGTAGCTCCTACAAGCTTTTTCTCTGATACTGGACAGATAGAACATTCAGATTCTAATAATCTTGCTAAGAGCTTTATATCAACTCTTGATGGTTCCGTTATTATAATTGTCTTATTACTTTTACTTACCCGAAGAGGGATTAAGAGTAATAGTCCTAATATTAATAGTATTTTCTGCATAATTAATTTGATAATCAGCTAATAAGTCATCAAAGGTATCAGATTCAAATCCTAATACATCCTCTATATACTCTGTTAAAACTGCTTTAAAATCATTTTCTGTAATATAGAATGCCATGCATCCATCATCTTCTGCATATTCAGCCATGTAGAAAGCAGTAAATTTCATAGATAACATCCAATTGTCCTTAATTGTTATTCTATTAATACTTAAAACTTTTTCTATAAAGTCAAATCCTAATTCTGGACATTTATTAACAGGTATTAACTCATTATCATTAACTAAAAGATCTTCATCTGTCCAAGGATTTTTGGTTATGAAATAACCAAGTCTATTAACAAAATGAAATCCAGGAATAATCCAGGAGTTATTGTTTTCTCCATCAATTAATGTCCATATATATTCTGGATTTTGTGCTTTAACATGATCTATTTCTGGAGAAAATGTTTCATACATTGTATTATTATATCCCCTATCATCAGACATTGTATTAGTATAAGGTTCAAAATCATCTACAAATTTTTCATAAGATATAATCATAATTTAATATTCATTTGTTAAGTAATAATCCATTATTTCCATTGTTTGTGTATTTGATTCTTTATTCAATTTAATTTGTTTTATATCATTTCTATAAATAGGTATTAAAGTAGCTGTCCAATGTATTATTCCTTTATTTTTATATATTCTAAAAGTAACACCTTTATAAAATTGTTGTAATTCTTCTGCTGGATTATTCTTACAAAACTCATTCCAGAATGTTATAAAATTAATTATTGTTTCTGTATTTTGCCAACAATCAGGAACTAATCTTTTAGCCATATTATAACCATACCTATGTAATCTTGCTATTTTACTTTTAGTTACAGATCTTTTATATTGATTAGCATACTCATTTTCTTCTTTAGAAGAATATTTATGTTTTTCAAATCTAAATGTTTTAACTTTAGAATTAAATTCTTCAATAATGTATTCTAAAGAAGCATCCTCAGAAGGTTTTTGATAAGGAATATTACATTCTAATTCATGTCCAAAGTTACAATATCCATATGTTATTGCTTCTTGAACTAAATCTTGTGTTCCTAATCTTGTTATATCTTCTGCTGAGTACCAACGTGGAGTTAATCTATTATAAACACCTAAAACATAATAATAATACCACATTGCTCCCATAGCTGCCATTTCTCCTCCAACATTCATTGCATATTTTCCTTTAAAATATTTATGAGTATATTCATGTGAATGTTCTGCTATGTCATGCCAGAGTTGGATTCCATTATAAAAAGCATTAAACCCTTCATCTACAGTTTCTTCATGTGTTAATCCATATTCACCATTAGCATCATCACAGAAGAAAACTAATTCAACTATTTTAACTAATTTCATTATATGTTTTCTTTTATTAATGAATAAGCTAAAATGTGATAAATAATAATATCTACTGTTTTCTCTTTTAATTGTTCTATATTAACTGGTTTATCAGTCATAAAATCATTACATATATCTTTGTAGGATACATCATGTTTGAGTTTAAATCCATTTAATACTTCTAATGGATCTTTTCCTGATTGTCTACCTCCAGCTTCAAAATTATGAAAAGGATTTCCTTCTCTTTGATATTCTAAAGCTTTTTGTCCACTCAATTCATTAATCTTATCTAAGATTTCTTTAACATTACTTTGGTGATTCAATTGTAATTCTGTCATATCTTTCCATTATTAGTAGATTTTCAAATTTAATTACATTTTCTACTGTTGGTTCATTCATTAATTTAGTTAATTCTTTTACTTTCTTTCTAAATGCTTCTACTTTATGAAACTTATCATCTGTAGAAATATCTAAGTTTCTTAATCTATCTATTATTTTCCATTGTCCTTCTGGTAAAGTAGTAATGGATATTTCACCATTACCTACTCTATGCCATAAACTATTTGGTTTATCAAATTTAAGTACAAAGTATTCTATTAATGGATCTATATTAGATATTAATATTACTTTACTATTTAATTCAAATGTTTGTATCATTCATCTTCATCTTTTGATAATGAATAATCATCACCATGCCATAATGATCCTGACAATGTTATTTCTTTATTACCATTAATAAAAGAATACCAAAAATCTACTTGCCAACCATTAGTACTAGTGTCATCATCATCATTATTTAATTCATATCCAAGCTCTGCAAATATTAATTCATATTCTTCAATAGCTAATCTTGGAACTGATATTTCTAAATCTTCTTCAGATTCTATAAAATCTATTATTGTATTTTTTAATCCTTTTATCATTTTCTTAATGTTTTACATAAATTATCCACAAAGTCATAATTTGGCTCTTCTTTTAATGTACTTGTTAAATATAATTCATCTATTAGTTTTAATCCTTGTTCTGCTTTTTCATTTAATTCTTCTAATGATACTTTCCCTTCTCTGATTTTAATTAAATAATCAGCATCTCTACCTCTTCTATCTACTACTAATTCACCATCTCTAAATATTTCTATTGCAGTATTAAGTAATCTAATAGTATGATAAAAGAATTTAAGATCTACAATAGAACCAGTGTCTTTAATTGCTTGGTATCTTTGTGGATTTCTTTTAAGGAGCCAATCAGTATATTCTCTATATTTCTTACAATGTTGACTATATGCTGAAAGATTACAAACAATATGAAACATAAAAGGAGCATCTTTAGGAATACTTCTTAATTGAACATCATTAGAATCTTCACCTATTAAACCTCCAGACCTATCTTGTAAATAATAAACTGAATAAATATCTTTAGCATCTCCTTTAGCTAAACCTAAATGTTGTTCTGTAATATGAGTTAAAGAAGGAACTTTAGTTTTATCAGATACAAATTCATTAAATGCCCAATATGAATTACCATTCATTAATTCTTTAAATCTTTTAGTCTTACCATTCCTTCCAAGAACAGTAACAAAGTCAAGTATATCTAGTCTTTCCACAGCTTGGGATTCCCAGTCTAATCTTTTGGTAATGTTCTGGCTCTTTGATAACTGACTATGTATAAATCCAATATATGGAGCTTTTAATTTCTTAGTTAAAAACTCTTTCTTATTATCAAATAATATATCTAAAGACTTATCTTTAAATAGAAAGTACTTTTCTGGTGTAAATAGAGTTTCTATTTGTACTGGACTGCCCTTAAGTAAAAGACTGCAATATCTTCCTATTTCCATTTGCACATGATCACTATTTAAATCTATTTGACTAGAGTAATTTAAACCCAAATAATCATCCAATGAATATTTATAAAGATCAAAGTAATCTTCGTCTGATCCAGGAATATTTGTACCATATACATTACTTCCCTTTAATGTTTTTAATAATATCTCCATTTTGATATTTATATATTTTGTTTACTTGTTCTAAAAATTCTTTCTGCCTACTATCTAATTTCATAGAATTACATAGTTTACATGAAGACACACAATTATTAATATTGTATCCAATACTACTGTCAATTCTATCAATTCCATTCCTTTTATATTCAGTAGTATATTGTCTTGGATTAAAATATAAAATTGGTTTATTTCCACAATAAAAACAATCTTGATTTATTAATTTCTCTATTTCAATTAACGATAGATTAAAATCTAATTTTCTTACTGTTGCACCAACTTTTATAAGTCTACTAACACGTTTTACAAAAGTTGGATAATCAGTTTTTGCATGAGATTTATCTGTCTTTATTCTACCACATTCTTTACAAACTATATCTTCTTTATGTTTTATTCTACGAAATAAATTAATTCTTTGCATTAGATGAGTATTTCCACAATGACACAATATTTTAAATTTTCTATGCTCATCATCCACCTCTATTACTTTAGATCCATTATCAAATTCTAAATTTAAATAATTTGTAGACCAACAATTTTTACATTTCTTATATATTTTGCTAAAAGACCTACTTTTTGTAACATTTCTACAAATAGGACACATAAATATAAATAATTGAACATGATGATACTTACCACTTGGTTTTTTAACTCTTGTTACACCAATAGTATCTACAATTTTGTATTCTTTTCTTTCACACATATTATTTTTTTGTGTAAAGATACAAAATTATTTTAATAAAACAAAACCTGGCTTCCTTTTAATGTTCTTAATAAAGGTATCATCCTACAATTGTTTCATGTTTATCAACATTATCCCAAATACATTTATCATCTACATACACTTCTATTGTATTATTACCAGCATTTTCTTCAATTGTCATATATTCAGATGTTTCATATAATGCTTCACATTCATCAAAATATTTTTCATCAAAACCATCTTCTATATTACCTTCTTCTATTTGTTTGATAATAATATCCATATCTGCATCATCTTTAAGATATATTCTTTCCCAGACAGTTGTTTTAGCATCTATATATTTTCTACTCATTCTAATCTTTCTTTTAATTGTTCTAAAGTATAATCATCTATTTTAGTTATTAAAAATTCAAATTTCTGTTTACTTGCTAAATCTTTATATGATTCTGCTACCAACTCTAATAATTCAGTTTGATAAAGATGTAATTTATTATCATATCTGTATATAATATGTTCTATTATTACTTCATAATTTACATCATCTAAATCTGTTTTCTTATCTGCTAAATCATCATTATGATAGTCTAATATTTCTTCTTTTAATTCATCGGTTAAAGTTTGTACTTCAAGACCATTTAAAAACTCTTCTAAACTCATTCTTCCTCATTTAACTGCATTGATTGTTCAACTACATGTATTACATAATCTCTTTCTACTCTTGATAATTTACTTTCTTTATTATATATTAATATATATTCTTCTTGAAAGGATCTTTGGTTTAAATATAGATAATTACTTACTCTAAAGTGCATTCTACTAAACTTATTAGTATCATTTACTTCTTTTCTTGTAGGAGGTTTTAAGTCTTCTACTGGTAATTCTACATGTTCTATTTCTTCTGTTTCTTGCATTTATTTATCTTTTAATGTTGGCATTAACCAAAGGTTTGTTTTAGTAAATATATAATTTTCTAATTTAGGAAAAGAAGCCAATAATGTTAATGTTTTATAAGTATCATGTCTAAAACATTTAAATAATTCTTCCCTTATTCTTTCTTCTGAAACATGCTTAAAGTTGTTTACATAGTCAAAGTTAGTAATAATATCTAATATTTCATCAGTTGTTCTAAAATTCTTTGTAATAAAAAATCTAAAAAACCTTAGCAATCTTAGATTATCGTCTGAAAATGTTATATTTGGATCAAGAGGAGTTTTCATAATACCATATTTAAGATCTTCTTGTCCACCAAAATAATCTATAATATTACCTTCTGAATCCATAGCTAAAGCATTTAAAGTTGCATCTCTCCTGCTCATATCATCCCACAATGTACCAAGTTCTACAACTGGTTTTCTTGTACCTGGAATATAAGAAGTTTCTTTTCTTGCAAGTACTACATCTTTAGCTTCTCCTGTAACACCATCTTTATATCTAATAGTATAACAATCTGGAGTTGATAAATATATCTCTCCTCCATCAGCTATTATTATTCTTTCCATTTCTTGAAATGCTTCTTCTGCTGATGTAAACTGTTTGGGATTATCAAAAACAAATACATAATCTAAGTCTTTAGACTTTAATCCTAGTAATTGATCCCTTACCGCACCTCCTGTAAGGTATGTTTTATAACTCATAATAACTTTACTTTCTTCTTAAAATAGTTATATACTTCTGGTATATGTTTCTTATAATAAGGTTGGTTATCCTTACACCATTTCTTTAAATCATCATATGATTCAAATCCTTTCTGCCAACTGGAGTTTTGATTTATCATATTGAACTGTGGTTCTAATGCTTCAATAAAATCTGAAATTTTCCAACCTTCATAAATATGTCTATCATTCATAATATTTTCTTTTTAAAAAGAAAGGATACCTGTTACAGTATCCTTTCTACAATTATTAACATAAAAAACAAGTTTTTATGAAGGGAATAACTCTGTTTTCAAATCTAAAAGATATTGATGAGTTTCTTTGATAGATTCAAGTCTTATCTCTTCAGCTGTAATATTAGCTCTTTCTTGTAATAATTCAGTTCTTCTATCAAGAATAGTCTGAACATTAAAAGGAAAAGCAGCTTTAGCATCATTTAATAATTGCTCTGCTTTTACTATTCTACTTCTGTTCTTTTTAAGATTACCTTCAGCAGTAATTACTTGACCATAAACATTATTAATACCTATATCCAGATCATTCTCTGCATGTGCTACATTAATATCCAATTGATCATTATCAATTTCTTCTTTTGATCTTGTTACTAATCCTCTGTACGTGTTGTTTGTTGTTTTAGCCTTAGCCATGTTTAATTTAATTTTAAATGTTTGTTATTAATTATTACTCTTTGGATGCTTTGAGGTTTAACCTCTGGTATTTGTATTCTTAATTGATTTTGTTGTTTTAAATCAACTCTTTGTATTTCAACTGTTGGTATGTTAATTGTTCTTATCTGTATGTTTGAATTAGGTACTTTGTGTAATCTAATCTCTTCATCTTTTATTGCAGAATATAATTTAGGTGTTGGTGTATAATAAGAAGGAATAAATTTATCAAATTTGATTAATTTAATCTTATGTTGTTTGATATTACTATTTGATATATCAAGTACAACACTATATTTATATTCATCTCTAAATAATTTATGTCCATTATTATGTCCATGTTCATTTTCTAAAAGAAATATTCTTCCTTGTTCAATACTTAATTTTCCAGTATATTTCGTAAGATATTCAAACTCTATTTCATAACCATGATAATCTCTTATATTATCTTCTGTTAATTCTGGTAAAGTTCCTGATGCAACAACTTCTCCATGTAGTGTAATTTCAGGTCCTTCTAATACATGATTACCGCAATAATCAGTATCATACCAATATCTTTGATGTTCTTTATTGTAAAAGACTTTACGTATTTTAGCTTTTTTACTTCTAGCTAAACATTTTAAATCAAAAACATTTTCTAAAGGATAACTTTCTGATGTTCCTCCACCAGAGAGCATATAAGCACCATTTAAATCTACAATATCTCCTACCTTAAATTTAGATTTAGGAGTATTATCATCTCTATCTTTATGTCCTTCAGGAAGATATCTATTTAATTCTATTTGAGTAGCTTCTCTTAGATTTTCTCTCCAACCACCTGTTGTCCATAAATTGCATGTAATTCCAGAATATATGTCTCCTCCTAAATAATACATATATTCAGATGCATGAAATGTTTTATCAGCAATTCTTTCAAATTTACCTAAATACATTGGTTTATCTTGAGCTAAATGTCCATGAAAATACCATGTTCCTACTTTTAAAGTATCTTTTAATTCTTTTGGTTTTAAATCAGAATGTCCTTCTGGTAAATATTTAGAATAATCATCATAGTTAGCTGGATACATTTTATCAAAAGTACCATAAAATGAACCATGTCTATCACTATCACCATTATCATGCCTACCATTTGTTATGTATTCATAAAAATGAATATTAGTACCTTCTGAATTTAACTTTTTAAATTTAGTAAATTCAATTCCAGCTATTCCACAATACCATTTACCATCTACTAATTCATTACCATTTATATCTTTAAATTCTTTCATATTGTTTAGTTTGTATGTGACTGATGATGATCTATAATTTTAACATCTCTCTTGTTTACAATTTCCATAAATTCATTAAAATTAAATGGTCTATATTCTCCAAATCTAGCAAAAGCAGAATCAATTCCTACGTCAAGGCTCTTGCCCCATTCTTCATATTCTAATGAATTATGTGAATGTCCATATGCATGTGGTCTGCCTTTGTGAGACTTGTTCCAACATCTATGAGCATAGTGCGAACAAAACACAGTAATTCCATTTACTTTAATTTCTCCAACATATTGAACAGATGCAAAAAGATCTTGAGTTCTTAAGAAATTTCCATGATTATCTATTTGTATCTTATCTCCATTATCATCTAATATAAATCTATTATTTTCAATGTGATGGTCATGGTTGCCATAGAAGAAATGTATTGTTCTACAGTTTATTCTCTTTCTAAATTTATATATTTTATCTAAGCCTCCGAAGGTAAAATCTCCCAGAAAATATATAATATCATTTTCTTTAACATATTTATTAATTGTATCAATTAACACATCTGTCATTTCAAATTCATCTTTGAAATCTCTACAAGATTGACCATTATTATCATTTCTATTACTATCCCAAGAAGATGAACCTTTACAAATATTTTTGTGATACCCATGGAAATCACTACTCAGCCACACTTGTTGCTTTTCCATTATTCTATTATTTTATCTTTATAGTTTTTATTAATCCATTCTACAATAGAATGAAATTGTTTATCTTGAATATCTATATATTCAACTAATTGTGGTGTTGTTCTACCAGCAAAATCTCTTTCCATTACTCTTTCCTTACATATTTCAGCAGGAAGATCAAATATCTTAAATCTTACATTGTAATGATAATATCTAGCTAAATCAATCCATTTCTTAACAAACTTCTGTTTTAGATTTGTATTATCAATAATAATAGAATAATTTCTTTCAGCATAATTCTCAAATAATGCATCTTCTATATTATTAACTATCATTTCTAATCCATTGATGTTATCTCTTTCATAGTAATTATCTAAGTTTCCTACAATAGCTCTTCTTATTGAATCTCTATTAATAATAAATGTCCATGGATTAGATATTACAATCCGATTAGCATATGTTGATTTACCTGAACCTGATTTAGCAACAAGAATTGTTATTGTTTTACTCATATCTAAATTCTCTTATGTTATTTGCATTTAATAATTTTTGTAATAAAGGATCATTAACTTCTGGAATATAATAATTCTCTAATTCTCCTTTTTCATACATCGTATTACACATTTGTCTTAATTCTTTTTCCATAGACACATAATTTACACTGAAATTAACTAAATAGTTTTTCTCTGTCATATCTACACTTAAATTATCATCTAATTTAATTACATCTTGAATACCTTTAATAGTTGGTAATTTATTATCTAATAATTCTCCAGCGCAATATATTCCTCTAACAATATGTCTTCTTTTAGAAGGATCTTTATGTAGATGTTTAAGATCTCTCCTAGCCATTCCAAGATAAGATTTAATGATCTTATAAGTTCTACACATTTTTAATCTTATTTCATCATCTATATCAGCATGAAATAAAACTACATCCACATTAATAGTAGAATCTCCAGACATAAAATTCTTAGCAAATTGTAATTCTGTAGTATATACATAATCAATATTGTTCTCAACATCTTTATATTGAAATTGATGTATTGATGGACATCCTATAGTCTCTTCAACATACCATGATGTTATCCAGCATAAATAATCTGTATCACTATTTGGTGTATCAATGCCATACATTTGAGATCCAATAAGTACTTGTTCTATAACTTTCTTTTGAAGAATTTCATGTTCTTCTTTATTTATGTGTATGTTCATTATTCTGTTTTTAAACTAAAGTGAGCAATTTTATCATTATCAGATAGTAGGAAAGTTTTAATACCAAAACACCAAGCTGTTGTTAATATTTCAGGATCAGAACTTAATAATATAACTATTTTATATTTTTGTGTTGCTGATAATATCTTTTTAATATCAAATTCAAGTATTGTGCTATCTTTATAAAGATATGAATTATTATGTGTATCTAATAAATCTGTTGTAAAATAAATAACTTCTTTTAAAGAACTATATAATCTACTAATAGCACCATATGTTTCTTGTAGTTTTACTACTTTATTAATATCATCCAATTGATAATCTCTTGATATTTTAAATATCTGTCTTTCTCTATTGGACATAAATTGTGTATATTCAAATAAAGATAATCCTAAAGAATCTAATATGGATTCTATATTAATTGTTCTATTAATAAATATTTCTTTTCTAATATGCTTTAAATGTATCATTTCTCTTCTGACTAATAATACTTTTTGCATTCCCACATCAGTTAATTCATTTGGTATATCTTGTAAATATCTATCTTTCTTCATTGATTATTTATTTTTTTAATTAAAAAAGAGTGGGAGAAAACCCACTCTTAAAAACATTCTAAACTTAAACTTATTAAACTTAATTTTCATCTTCCATTGTTGCTTCTTCTAGTGAAGATTCCTTTATTAAAAAACGGTGTCCTTTAAGTTTAAAGACATTAAACTCATTTAAATCATCTATTCTTAACACAATACCTTCTGTTGGTACTTTATTTTTACACATAGTACAATCTCCTTCAATATTATATAAATCTGATAATCTATTGACTAATACTTTATCACTCTTAATCTTATGTTTCTTTAAGAAGTCATATAATTTACCATTATATAATTCAGGAACATGTTGTAAATTATAATCATTACAGAATTGTTTAATTTGATTCCAGGATAATTCAATACATTTTCCATCTGGATTAGTATTGGTTACTCTGTATACAAATATCTTCTTTTCTTTTGGTTCACACCCATAATCCCATTGTCCTTGAATAGCTTCCCCAGTAGATGTAAATCCTGCTATCTCAAAAAATATGCTGTAACCTTTTGGTATACCTCTCTTTGACATTATATCATCAAATACTTCTTTCCAGACATTTGATTTATAAAATCCCTCTTTAGTATTTTCATCATCAATACTACCTTTAATAACTTGTCTGCTTGAGTACACAGGTAGATATTCAGTAGTTGGTATGTTAACTCCACATCTTCTTAAAAGTCTCTGAAACCAGCTTAATTTGCTCTCTACAAGCACATTAGATATAATTGCTGATGTTCCATGTATTTTATTTGTGATAGAGATATTAACATCTGTATCAGATAAACCTAATATTTTAGTAGTATTATTCTTTAGTGCTGGAGTTCTTATATGAAATTGGAACTGATTTTCTATCATTCTACCTCTAAGGGAATTAGATACTTTCTTATTAGTATTACCTAAATTAGTACCTTTTTCTCTTGTTTTAATAATATACTTCTCAACCAATAATATATCTCCATAACTATCAAATAATATTCCTGGAATAACAGGTTCTGAAGTACCTAAGAAATCTAATAATACTTTTATTGGAATTGCAAATCCTTCAACTTTTGAGCCACGTAATGATATGGCACGTACTCTTGCTTTGTCACAAAAATAACCTTTAATTGTTGTATCAACATTTAATAAAGGATTGGAATAACCATTAAAAGACTTTACAAAATCTTTATTTATACAAGAACCAACAGGAAAGAAAGCAACTAAATCTCCTTTTTTATAATCCATATTAGTAATAATCTGATGATTATTAACATAGAATATTTGAAGAGAATCAGCATTGTTATGTTTCTCTGGAGTATCTAGTTTTACTATCTGTCCTATATAGTTTTCATTGTAATCTGAACTTAATCTAAACATTTATTTATTTTTAATTATTATTTGTATGGATATTTTTTTCTATGAATATATAATTCTGAATCATTATATAATCTACAATATCTAATTTTTTCATACTTATTTAGATAGAACTACTAATTCACTTTTTAAATCTCTATTTAAAGCTTCATGAGCAGTAAATTTATCACTATATCTCACCCTAAGTTTTTCAATATTGTTCTCTAATAGCTCCTCTACTTTAAAATTTAACAAATCTGATATTCTAACTAAAGAATAAATCATATACTTTAGTTGATATTCTTCTGGATTATGATAGTTAAATAATTGAGATAATTGATCCATTGCATTCATAGATAACCTAAAAGCAAAATCTAAGTCTAATTTAATATCTTCTTTTTGTGCAACTAATAGATCATCTAATTTATATCCCAATATGTTAGCCAAATTACCAATATACCAAAAACTGTCTCCTACTTCTTCTTTTGCATTAATTCTATCAAATTCTTTTCCATAAGCATACCATTTCTTAAAACAATCTATTAATTCTCCCAATTCTGTCATAAGTCCAGCTCTCATATGATTAATGTTAGCTTCCTTACCTTCTAAATGTGCCAATGTTTTATGGCATTCAATTTGATATTCTGATAATTTCATTTATTTATTTTTAAATGTTTATGATTTTTTATTTATTTCTAATAACTCTTTCATTCTTTTATATGGTAAGTGGATATCTATTCCACTTTCAAAATCTTTAAGTTCTTTTTTATTAAATCCTATTTTCTTATATAATTCATAATGTTTTTCATCACTATTTACTAAATTCTCATAAATCATTCTATCATATATCTGTGTTGGTCCACTACTATTAAAACTAGTATAAACCATTGTTTTATGTGCAAGTCCTACTGTTTCTGGAAGTAATATCTTATGACATTTACTTTGAAAGAATAGTATTAAAGCCATAGAAGCAATAGATCCACTTGCAATTAATGTTGTGGATTCTTTATGCATATCTAAAAGATCATTTATAATTCTACCATTACATGCTTCTCCACCTGGTGAATCAAGATAGAATATGTAATCAAGTTCATGAGAATTATACACTTCCATTACTTGTCTAACCATGTTAGAATCAATTTCTCCTGATAGTAAATTAAATTTACTCATATTTTATTTTTTTTTACAAACATATAATTATTATTCAAATTTTATCTCTGAATCAGATAAAAATATTTTATCAATAATCTTATTACATTGATTTACATAATAGTTATAATTAATTTTATACTGATTCATTGGTTTATCTTCATGGATTTGAGCTATTTTTGTATTATAACCTTTGATTACAGCTTCTGTCTTACCTGATCCATATATTTTAGTTATAGTAGAGGATTGCTTTGTTACATAGAATCTAAGTACCTTATCATGGTAATCTGTTGTTACAGACTCTCCATTGACTAATTCAGCATATCTATAATAGGTTCCATGATCAATCTTTTTAACTCCAATATAAAAATCAAATATATCTGTATGATTTTCTATTGTTTGTCTGATAGGAATATTATTTACAAAGTATTGTTCTAAGGCAATAGGAACTATCATAGCAGAACTATCATCCTTTAACTCTCTATCTTTAAGTAATTTAAAAGACCCTTTTCTTTTTACTTCTCCTTTCTCAGTTATTGCAATATAAGAAGAAACATTTTCCATATATATAGCTTTCATTGGAACAGATTCTAAAGGAATTGTTATTTCTTTTAGAAAATCTTCTCTAATTTTTTCTACATCAGTAACTAATTCTTTTGGAAATTGTATCATTACACCATCTGTATTTTGGTATCTTATCTTTAATCGCTCTAACTTCTCTAACTTTTCACATAACATTAATAGTAATAATTGTCCATTAATTGTGCTTTAAAAATCCATAATTTTTCAATTATGGTTGGACTATATCATCATTAAAATATACAAATTTATATCCACCTACACTTTTTCTTAATCCTTTGCAACATTTCAATAAACTTGAATTGTCAATATTATAATATTGAGATGCTATTTTACCAGTATCAAATATTTTATTATCGTTTAAACATTTTACTGATTTATAACGCAAATTCTTTTCAATTTTATTAAAATCTCCTCCCTTTTTAATTATTTTCCATCCCTTACAACTTTTTCTTTGTCCCATAAGACAAAAATTTACTAATCCCATACTGCAATTTAAATAAATAGAGACTTGTCTTTGTGTTATAAATTTTTTAATAACTTCTTCTCTTTTAATTAAAATTGTATGATGTTTTTCTATTATGTTTTCAAAATCATCTATATAATTAAATAAATATAAATGTTTCAAAACAATATTAGTCAACACACTTCCTTTTAAATTAATATCCGAAGCAGCTAATTGTAAAGATTCATATTTTTTAGATACTCCTGTTATAATATTGTATAAGTAACATTCTTTGTATCTGGGTTTTGTAGGAAATAATTCATAATTGGTTAAATTAGGAATTGATTTAATATAATGTTCTTCTTTGATTAAAGCTTCTTTAACAGTTAAAGAGTAATCAATAACAGTCATGATTAATTCATGATTATTATTAAAAATACTATTAACCCAATTAGCTTTGTATCCATTTTCTTTAGATTTCATATGATTTTTTAATCTTACTAAAGGAGTAATGGTTGATCCAACATATCTTGGTATGTGGTCTTTTGAAGAACTTAAAGTATAAATATAAACTGCATTTTTAATGGGTTGCGTTTCCCAAACAATGTTTTTTAATACTTCATTGTTAAGTACTCTCTTGCGAGATAGTCTCTGAACCTTTTCCTTTTCGGAACTTGGCTGCTGATTATCCATTTATAATATATTTTTTCACAAATATACTATAATATTTTGTCTTTTTAAACATTCACACTTAGTTTTATTTCAAACTTATGTTGTAGTGACAAAATCTTTAGGAGATTCCAGCAATTAACAACCTTTTAATTCCGCCACATTTGAAACGGAATATAATACTGAGATATCTTTAGTTGGTGATCCTTCTGACGATAACATCCCAAAACTACTATTTATGCTAATTTTACTTGCTAATGTTCTTAACTTATCTCCTGCTGCTTGATAATCTATTTTTGCTTGTAATAACTTTCTAATTATATTTAGATAAATATCTCTATTAATATGCTTTGGAGCAAGTTTTAAGAATAATATGATATTTGGATAAAATGCACTCCAATCCCAGTCCCAAAGTAACATATTTTTATTATCATAATAGCTTGGATTATTTATACTATGTGCACCTCCCTTACCCAATGCAGTAACTATTGTATTGCAATTAAAAGTATATTTTAAATTACTTTCTATTAAATTAGTATTATCTAACATAAGTTTGTTAAGTAATTCTTGATACTTTGGTGTTTCAAATTTTATCTTATTTGAAATTACATCTCTTGGATATAAGAAGTGATAATCTGTTTTAAGTTCCTTTAATTCATATCTACTTATTCCAGTTGCTGCACAATAATCTTTAATAAATACATTTCTAGCTACAGCAGTATTGGACATTGAACTACAATCAAAATTATAATCTATTTTAGATTGTTTTCTTAATTCAATTAATGGCTTAGAATGTATATACAAAGCATAAGTAGTTTCTACATCATTAATAACATACTTCCTCATTACAGCCATTTCTTCTGAAGATAGCATTGCATCATACCTTACAGGTAAATCTTGCAGTACAGGCATCCTAAGACCAAATCCACAATACTTTAATGATATTTTAAATCTATCAAAATGATTAAGTTTATAAAGATCTAATTGTGCTATTTTTAACTGAGGTTTATACCAGGAATCATTACCTATTAATTCTTGGGCTTTCTCATGTATCATCCAACTAAAATCTTCTGGTTTTACTAACAATAATTTAGATTTATTAAGAAGAACATATTCAATTATTGGATAATCAAAACCTTTATTATTATAACCAATTTGATGTGTAACATGACTTAGATGCTCATAGATCAATAATCTATCATCTACTTCAGTACTTACTTCAAAAACAATAGTCTCTTTAGTAAGAAAATCCATAGAACAATATAAGAATTGATTTCTATAAGTTTCTAAGTCATATATTTCACATTTGATATTACTCATATATAATTAATTATCAATAATATGATATACAATTGAAAATTTATACTTAAAACTGTAAATAGTAATAGTACTATCTTCTAATATCATTAAACATTCATTTACATTACTTCTCCAATATTGTACTTCTTCATCTATTCCTTTATTTTCTGAATATTCATAATCAAAAAAGTAAGTATATCTATACTCTCCTATATAAAAGTTTAAACTAACATATGTATCATTGTATTGAAACATAAGTAATTCTTTTACATACAATTCAGTATTTATGTATTCCATTTCACCTTTGGAATTTTCTTTATAATATACAGTTTTCTCTGGATATATCTTAGTTTCCTGACTTATACCCACAAAGGAGCATAAGCACAAGAAACAAATTACTAATAATCTGTTCATTTTAATTTATTTTATTCTATTATTTTATTACATTTTTTTGAACTATCTCTCTATACTTTCTAAGATAATTATGATATAAATCTTCATATTCTGGTTTAATTTCTTTAATATCAGAATCTCCATTTATATAAAGAGTAAACTCCTCATGGAAGAAGTCATCCATTTCTCCCATTAATTCATTAACTGCTAAGTCATGAATTAAATCATCTATATTAACCTTCTGAATCATCTTCCCAAGGATCTATTAAATAATCTTCATCATTACATTTAGGACATACTTTAATAAATGTTACATCTTCTCCTCCATCTAATGATACTGGATTAACTTGTAATTCATCTTCATATCCTCTCCATCCACATTTCTCACATTTTTTTATTTCTTTTTCCATATCATAATTTTGATATTCTTAATAATGTCTCATTGACATCTTCTTCCGATAAATAACCTAATACATCATCTGTTATTTCAATATCATAAGTTAAACTACCATCTTTACCTAAAACTGCCAATTCCCATAGTCCTTGATCATTGCCATAAGAAAAACTATGTTTAACAATTGATGCCCCATAACCATTTTCAGCTAAATATACATATTGTATTCCACCATGAATTGGATTACTTGGTAGTTCTTTAAAATTTATTTTTTCCATTACATTGGTTTATAGTTTAAAATTTCTTCACTTAATTTTGGTGGAAGATCTAATTCTCTTCCATCATATCCTTCATTTAAATTTATTCCTCCAAATTCTTTATCTAATACTAGTTTAAAATCATCCCAGTATTCTTTTCTCTTAAATAATACTGAATTTCTTATCTTACCAAGATCAGTATCATCATTTAAATTAAATTTTCTTAATTGTTTATCTGTATAGATTTTAGAATATTCACCTTTAACAAAGTGCATTTTCCATCCTTCTATATCCATTTTTGGTTCTATTACTATTATAGCTGTCTTATCTGGATTCTTGTAATAATCTATTACCTCATTATCTGCTTTACTCACTATATAATCACAAGCTGCTTGTGATACTTTTAAAAATAAATATGTGTCTGATTCAGATGTTGCTATGTATCTTGCATCATTAATGAAAATTCCCATATAGTCTAATGGTTTCTTTTCTAATATTATTTTTAAACAATTCTGTACTTCAGGTAAAGTCTGAATACTCATTGCTAAATACTGAAGGGTTCTGTTAATTGGTAATTTCATATAGATAGTTGCCCTTTAGAGTTAAAAATCTCTTTAGTTGTATCCCATATATTATTTACTGAATGCCATCTGTATAACTCTATACCTTCTTTAATCATTAATTGTGCATCTACAATAGTTTCTAATTTTAATTCATATACCAATGGTATTCCTGGATTATTAAAAGATTCCACAATAAATTTAAAAGGATCTACTGTAAAAGTATTATCAATATTAAACAGGTTTGATATATGATCTCTGTTAGCATATATTGCTTCTGTGTAGAACTCACTTTGGATTCCATATTTGAATTTATTAAATGGTATATGAAATAATGTATTAAAACCAGTTACTTTAAAATCAAAAGGACATATTGCGTTTCTTTTCTCGTCATATGTAATTAAATCTAATAATGCTTTACATTCAAATTCTTCTGTTTTAAAATATAAATCTACTTGAAACTTATGAGGATTATCAAATATTTCTTTAGTATATTCATGTTCTCTGATACTGTTATTGATCTTACATGCTAAGTTATATTCATATACTGATACTAATGTTTTAGTACCAATTTTTAAAAGATCATTCCAATATCCTTCTGCTTTTAATACATCACTAATAATTCTTTCATCTTTATACTTACCTTTTCCATGTCCATGTTCATTAGCAGAATCTAATATCAATTGATTGTTATTACAATCAGAAAGGTCATTATTGATTCTATTATCAAACACTTTTCTAATAATGGATACCATTGTATCAGATGGTTTATTTTCAATATCACCAACATAATACAATTCCATTAATTCTTCTGTATCATAAGTAAACATATCATCTACTAAAGATCCTATTAACATTGCTTCACTTTCTTCAAAGTAATTAGGATTCTTTTCTAATAATTTAACCAGATGTGGTCCTTTAAGTATTCCTTTAATCTCAGATTGAGATAATGCTGGATTCTTAAAATATGCTTTTACTCTATCACTTTTGCTCATAATCAAATTTTATTTTTAACAAAGTTAATAAAAAATCATATGTTATTGTTGCAAACGTTCCTTTTTCTGGTAATTTATGTATTAGTATCTTTGGATAATTATGATACTTCTCTTCAGGAGGAAAGTTCTTTTTTAAACCTTCCTCCATTTCTTTAAATACAATATCATATTTAGGGTAACTTTTAGCATACCCATTCTTCGTTTGTATATTGTATGGTACAAATGCAATATCTATTTTAGAGGCATCTAGTAATTTAGATGTAGCTCTTGTAGTTTTTGCAAATGTATATCCAACAATTTCTCTCATGTTCTTGGCTACTAATCTTTCCAAGTTGCTCCCCTTAGTTTTATTAGTTTTACCAATACTACTTTTTGTTTTTGTCATTGAGACTTTTTAAAATTAGAAATATAACTCTATGTCTTCGTACTCTATATCTATTATTTCTTTTCCTGTAATTTCCCTCATTTCTTCAAATGCTTCCATTCTTTCTCTCATTTCTTGGTCTTTTAATTCCCAATAATCATCAAAACTATATCCCCACTCATTCTCTTCAATTAATTGCCTATCAATGTTGCTCATACTTATAAATTTTATTGGTTATAAATTAAAAAAATTATGCCACTATTGTTAAATCATCTATTATTTCTACACTTTCACTTCCATCATATTCCGATATTGTAAAAGCAGTTCCTTCATCAAGCCATATTATTTCTAAATCTCTTGCTCCACCAGTATATATATGTTCTATTCCAAGAAGATCTTTAACAAATTCCTCATCTATTTCTTTTTCTCTTCCAGCTTCTACAAGTTCAACTAATTTAGGATGAAATATTAGTTCTTTATGATCAGTATTCCATGAATACCAACCTGCTCCCAATCCTGGTGAATAAAGTATTGCTACTTTACCATCTCTTATTACTTTTTCCATTTATTTTATTGTATTTATTACATTATTTAAATAATCTCTAAGTTTAATTACATTTCTTGTCATACCAAGCGATTAGTTAGTGGCAAGTGCTACATTAGTGCTGATATTCAAGTTTAGTGCTTCTGATACCATAATTAAATATTTTCTTGCCCTTGCTCTTCTTTTCTATTGACAGGAATTTTACCAAAAACAAGAGATTTTAATAAACTTACCATTTCCTCAAAATTAACTTGTGTCTTTTCTTTTTCAAAAAACCAGCCTAACTCTTCGGCTATTTCTTTAACATTAAGGCAAGGTTTGTTTAATAAAATATAATTTATTGCGTTTTCGTGTTTGGAGAAAAAAATATGCCTATCGTATAATTGATAAATATTATTAATTACTGTCGTACATCCAATTTGACTAATAAGGAAAGGTTTAAATTCTACTGAAAAAACTTTATCACCTTCATATTTTTGTGAACCTTCATAAGTTATTATTGAATATTTTTCTAATTCTGTTTCCATAATTTATCTGTTTTTTATGTTATAAATCAAATCTATTTTCATAGTAATTTAAAGCAGCTTCACTACTCCAAACTTCATCTTCCTCATCATCAGGGTCAAACATACCTTTGCAAAATGCTCTCTCTATCTCATCTTTTTCCAACTCTTTAGCGTGTTCATAGTGTTGATTTAATATCATTTGTTGTTTTGGCGTTAATTCAAGTCTAATCAGAAATGAACTATACATTACATCTACTGGTGTGTTCATTTTATTATTTTTAATTGTGCTATAAATTCAGTTATATGATTCATTCTGTCTTGATATTCTTTTGCCTCTGCATACTGTTGTTTTTGATAATATGGCTTTAAAATAACCATTAACCGTTCTCTTTCTTTTTCGTACATTTCAATTAAATAGCCTATCCTTTCTATTGGAGATAGTTTTTTAACCTCTAATGTTTCGCTTTTTAATTCTTCGTAAGTTTTATTTTCAAAAATACTTCCGTGTTTTTGCTTTACTTGGTCTATTGCTTTTAAACAGGATTTGTAGCCTTCGATGAAACTTTTTACGACTTCTACCTCAACTGAAAAATCTATAACATTGCCTTTTATATATTTTCTTACATATTCCTCCGCTCTTGCAGAGATGTCTTCTTCTGATTCTTTCATTTTGTTTGAATTTGATGTAACTGTTAATAAAAAGAGTTGGGTTTGCCGATAACCCAACTCTAGAATAAATTCTATAAAATGATTAGTTCTCACTAAATAATTTCCATATCTTTAATACATCATTTGCTTTATCCAATGACTTATTAGATGGTGTTGCTGTTAATGCTTGATATAAATCCCAACCAGTATAATCTTGTGCTGGTTTGTAATATATGTTCTTAACTCCATTCTTCTCTTTAGGAGAATTAATAAAAGAAACCATATTACAATAAGCTGAAGATAAACCTTGTGATGTTAAACAAGAATGTGCCAATCTTCCTATTCTTTCATTAAGTTCTGCTCTTGTACCATATTGTTCAGCATTAAGATCTGTTATTGCATTTTCTAACTGTTCTTGCTCTTCACCTATCTGATCACCATATTCTGCAACATGGTCATAAATAGAACTGAAGTTTGTATCAGATAATCTACTAATAGCAATATTCTTAGGAGAAAATACACTTAAATTTAAACAAGCCATGTTTTCCCAACCAGAATATATCTTTACAACTGGAGTTTGTACATCCAATCCGTAAAGCATGCTAATAGTTTTTCTATGATTTTCTTGTAAGATATTAGGCATGTAACCTTCAATAAGTACTCTTGTATAAGTCTTATCTATATCTTCTTCTGTTGTAGCTGTACCCTCATTCGGTTCAACTACTGTAATTTTAAAATCAGTTGTGTATTTAGAAAGATTGTCTATAAATGGACTCACTAATTCTGATGTACTTGGATATATTGATCCACCTCTTTGGTATTTCTTACCTAATAGTAACTGATCTAATTCTAGAGTTAATTGCTTTTGTTGCATTTTTTATTGCTTTATTTTTTTCTTCTGTATTATTAAATATTATTTCACCTTTTATATGCTTTTCAAGATTTGTAAAACCTTCTAAACTACTCCAATTACCTCTACCTTGAATCATTCTTTCTAAATAATAATTTAAGTTATTCTCCTTTATTACTGAACCATCCTCATTCACAAAAGCTCCTAATTTAATATTATTTCTATCTATAACAAATAATTTATTATGTCCAGTAATTACATTTACTCCTGCCCTTCTACTATAAAAATATTTATATTTCTTCATCTTCATGGACTTTAAAAGAGGTTGTGGATTATCACATTTCTTTATATTTTTAATATCCCAAATCATGACTTATTTCCATTTTAGTTAAATTATAATTAGTATAAAAAGGTATATCAAATATAGTAGCTTCTTCAACTTGCATAATATAATTTTTTAAATAATTAGCAATCATTCCTCCACCTATTTGTGCTGTATATGTAGTTTGTTTAGTAGTACACATATCATCTCCATAATTAGAATCATCCAATAATGTATTTCTATAATCTTCAGCTTTATCTCTGGTTACACAAAATATTTCTATGATATCCCAGCCAATTCTAATATCTAAATAGATAGCATATGGATTTTCCCATTGCTGTTCAATCCATTTATTAAATACAAGCCTCCTGGTTGCATTATTATCAGGACAACATACTGTAATAGGGCAAGTCATAGAATTATCATCATACATCTTCTCTATTGCATTAATTCTACAAGATGGACTAAATCCATGTAATGTTTCTCTAATAGCTACAGCTTTATTAATGCCAATATCATTAATTTGTGCTAACTGACCAGTCATATTATGACTTTCATAGCTATCTAAGTCATAGACAATTAGATCACATCCAAGTCTTGAAATAGCTAATGCAGTAAATGAACCTGATCCTCCAGCACCTACTATTAATACTTCTTGTTGAGATGTAAAAGGGAACCATATAGCTCCCTTACACCTCTCTAAATAAGTTTCTTTACTCATACACCTACTGTCATTATTAAATCATAAAATAATTTCTCATCTTTTTCATCTCCTATAGCAGATATTGCAGCATGTACATCATTAAATAAACCTTCATCTATATCGTCAATTGTTGTTTGAAAATATTGTTTTGATAATATATTTGTATTACTTAATGATTTCTTATCATCATCTAATTCTAACCATTCTTCTGCAAAATCTTCTATAATTGAATCATAAAGAGAATCCTCTTGTATTGCATTCGTAGGTTTCTTATCTGCTTCAAATATAGACTTTTGTGTATATACTGGTTTTCTTGCTGCATTTATCATATATAAATTATCAATTAATGCATCTAATTCTGGATTAGATTCTACATCAACTTCAATATATGGATCATAAACATAAATTAAATTTTCATTACCAGTAAATTTATTACCTAATGAATCTACAATTTCTGTCTTTGCTCTACACTTATGTGTAATTCTTGCATCAAATTCTAGTTTATTGTTTACTACTAAACTTAAATACATATTTAAACCATCAGCAAATATAGCTAAATCTGAAATATCAATACTGCTGAAAAATACGTTCATGCTATTATGACTATGAATACTGCCCCTTTGCCAAGTATCAGGAACTGTCATTAAGTAGTCTAAATAAGCATCATCATTCTTTTCCTCATATGATGTACTACCTGCTGTACCAATATCTAACAAGTAAATATCTTTTACTTCAAATACTAAATCTGATAAATCTTTAGAATTTTGATTTAATAATTCATAAAATAGAACTCCAGACCATTCTAATTTACTAATCTTTTTACATAAATAATCACATTTTTTAACAAATTCTTCTGATATTTTAACTGTTGGTGAGAACATGTTGTTCTCTATCAGCTTTGATTCGCTCTGTAATTGCTTCTCCATAATACTTTTCTGTTAATTGTTTTTTAATTGAATCAAATGTCTGTACTTCATATTTAGCTAATGTTTTAATATGTTTCTTATGACCATTTTTATAATAAATTCTATCTTTATATTGGTTATTAGGAAACCTTTGTACTTTAAATTCACTAGATCTATACCTTGAATCATCAAGAGTTATTTTAATTTCTTTATTATCATAACTTACAGAATCAGGATCTATTTCTATATCATCTATTTCTAAATTAATATTATCATTAGCAGATATTTTTTTATAAGGTCCTCCTTCTACAGATTCCCATTTTAGAGCTTCTATGAACTGAGTAATATTATAATGTATTGTATCTACATCATCAAATTCATAAAAAGCAGATTTAAGATGGTCACTAGAACCAAGACACATAATACCAAACATTGTATTTACATGTGAATGTACATAGTTCATATTATTTTGTTTGTAATCCCATGTTTCTCTTAAATAAGAATGATCTGCAATTAATTTATTATTAGTTATCTTAAATGGCATTATAATAAAATCAGTAATTTTAGTATTATAACCTTTTGAATTAGTTATTTCAAAATCAGGAACCTTAAACCCTATTCTATATTTCTTATAAATAAAATCATCTTCTGATTGATATACATATAAATCAAAGTTTTCATCTAAGTAATTTAATACATTAATATGATTACTATAATCTACTCTTTTTAACTTATTATATAAAAGACTATTATCTTTTTTTAGCTGATTTAGAAACCTCTGCATATACTTCTTTATCTATTTGATCATAATGATTAATATCTGTTACTACAGTTTCTACTTTACTTTTTGTTTTAGTTTCAGTAGGAGTAGAAGCAACAGTTTTTCTATTTTTATATTTTGCTTTATATAGTTTAACTAAATTAAGCATTTTTTCTGTAGATAATTGTGTATAATTACCAAAGAAATCTTTGGCTTTATCAGGATTATCAACTCTTTCTTGTCTAATAAATTCTTTAGCTTCTGAGTAATCAGAACCTTTATTGGTTTTACCTTGTACAATCATAACTACTAAATCTACAGGACCATCAAATACTGGTAATTTAGCTTGTGGAAGTTCAAATGATAATTTATTATTACCACAAATGGCAACCATGTTAGTTAATGATATACCATGTGTTCCTGATATTTCACTGGATAATTCTCCCCATGTATTAGAGGATGTTTCAAAAGTCACATTTTTGTTAGGTGACATTACTTTTACTTTTCTCATTATAAGAATTTAATTATTTGTTGTTTATAATATTATTTATTATTTCTTCAATATCCCAGTACATAACCTTTAGGTCATCTGGATCTTTTGATCCAAAATCTTCTGGTATAAATACTGTTCTTGAATTAGGTATTTTCTCTGATAATTTATGTGCTGCTTTTATTCCAGCTTTGTCATTATCATAGAAAATCACAACTTCTTTAAATTGTGTTGCTAAATTAATTAATGATTTAGGTTGACATCCCTCATTCATAGTCCAGCAAGTGTTATAACCAAGATTCTTTAATTGTCTATAATCTTTATATGATTTAGCTACAATTAATTGATCACCTTCTTTATTAAATTTTCCACCAATATCTTCTTGTGTACAATTTGTTATAAATCTTTGTTTTGTTTCAGGTAAGAATATCTTAACATTACCAGATTCAAATTTAATAACAAATGCTTGTAATGGATAAGCATAAAAATAATCATCAGGGAATCTTTTAGTATTACATCTATAGTTATATATAGCTTGTAATCCATCATCTTCTAATTGTTCTTTACTTACTCCTCTTAATTCCCAATATTTCTTATCTCTTACAATAAAGTGTCTTGGTGTGTAATCTAATTTAAAGTTAAATTTAGACTTATCATGGTATGTATCATATTCAATTTTAATATAATTATCAACTACTCCATTATTAAGTTCTTTAAGTTTATTTAAAGCATTAATAACATTACAGTTATATTTATATTGTATTGCTGCAATAATAGACATACTATTAAATGTTTGATCAGCATAATCAAATAATCTATACCATATTCCTCTTTTACTAATCCAGCAATCAGGATGTTCATCTCCTCTTAATGGATTTGTGATCTTTTCATCTGGTTTAACAGAATAGCCACATAAAATAGACCAGACTTTCATCTGATCTATTTGTGGCATTAATTCATTAATATTTATATAAGGTTGCCAAAGAATATTAACCCCAAGGGAGGTCATCAGCATTACCTGTTGTAGCTACATCTGCTGTAGCAGTATTAGCTTGATCTAATGGTGCTGGTCTTGTTAATTTACTTTGATTTGGAGCATAACTAATAGTCATGTTGTTCTCTGGATCTAAAGTAAATAATCTTTTACCTACTAATGCATCATTTCTATCAGGAACTTCAAGAAAACCATTTTTCTTATACCAAGTAAATAATCTACCTTTTCTTGTAGAGAAATCTGCTGGTAATAAACTAACATAAACCTCAATTGCTTCTTTGTAAGTAGCTGGTTTAGCTTTGTTCATTGCTTCATCTAATTGAGCATCAGTAACAAAATTGGTAATAATACTTCTTAATTTATTATTTTTATATCCCCAATTTCTATTGATAGCTTCATCTTTAGTTTCCTCTTCTTCTTCTCCAGTTTCTCTATTTTTCCTTTTTAATGGATTTGCATATTCTGGTTTAACAGGAAAGATCATATCTTTCATTGTTGCTTCTCCCATACCATATACAATTACACATGCTTCATACTTCTCAGTAAACTCATATCTAAATTCTTTAATTACTACATTTTCATTTATCCCAGCTTTCATGTATTCTTTGTTGGGTGTAATAAATGGATTCTGATTACTCATATATATTATATTTTTATTTTTAAGATTGATTTAATTAATAATTATTTACTTGTGATGCTGGATGAGAAACTTCTGTTTCTTCAAAATATGTATTGGTTGATCCAATAATATCTCCATCACTTTCTGTATCATCTATGATACTAATAGAAATTCTTGCATTTTTACAAGAAAGTCCACAATTTTTAATTGCATTTTTCAATGTCATTTTAGGTATTGTAATACCTTGTTCTGATTCTAATGTTGAATGTACCTCATTAAAGGTACCATTTGAGCAAAGCTCTGTCAATCTTTTTTTGCTTAGTTGCATTGTTTGTTTGTTTTAATATTAAAATTATTATTTATTCTATTTTCTCTTAAACTATTCTCCATTATAATAACTTTCTACTTCATCTAAGACAAATCCTAGATCATTAGGAATAAATTCTTCTGAAAACATTCCTGCTGGTGATTTACAAGTTGAATTTCCATTTGTTCTTGTAAGAAATCCAAATTTAATTACCTCTCCTTCTTTCCTTATTGCTGCTTCTAAAATTATAGTAAATAAACCATCTAAATATATGGTGTTATCTATCATTGCTCCAGCAGTTTTTATCTTTAATTTCTCATCCTTTCCCATTTCTGTATGAAAAGTAAAGATAACATTAAGATCCATTCTTGCTGATTTAGCAGCATTAATAACTTTCATAAAATTTGCTGCCAAACCTGTCCATTTATCAAAACCTTTAGTGTTGATATTGTCCATTACATCAAATCCCATGATATACCCTGCATCATCCACTATAAGATTTTTGATATCTTTTCTTGACTGATCAACATAAGTTATTGTTTGTGCTATTTTATGTGGATCTTTTAAAATAATATGATTTCCTCCATCATTTGGTGTTTTATCCAAAGAATAAAGTTTCATACTTCCTCTTCCTGGAAGAGGTTTACCTGAAACATTAATTACAAATGTTTCTTTTGGATCTAATCCTTTAATGTTAAATTCATCATTTTTTAACATTGAGGTACTTTTCCCACCTCCAGACATTCCCATTACTGCTATTAAATTAGCCATTAATTTTTTATTTTAAATTATACTTAACATTATTGAAAATAATAGACTGAATAGTCCTTGTATCAATAAGTCTTTTTCTAGAATCTATTTCTCCATCCAATTCCATATCAATAAATGTTATTCTTCCTAATTCATCTACATCTGAAGATCTATGAAATCCTTTAATTACTCTTAATGCACCAGGTACATATTTAAGAATAGGGTTATCTACAAGTTCTTCTAATAACTTTTGTGTATTACCTAAAGATGCATTAATTATCTGATTAATTTTAGCATCCTTTTCCGCTTTGTAAGCCTTAGCAGTTTTAGGAGTATCTTGTTTATAAAAAGCAACTGTCATTGCTACTCTTGGATTATTTATAAGAAGATCGGCTAATTCAGTTTTAGTTTTCTTTTCTTCTTTAGTAAAATAATCAGCAGAATCCAATATTTGTTCTACATAATCATTACTAATATTAGATTTAATACCATTAGTATCAATAACTGTTACATTATCTTTATTAATAGATAAAACCTTAAAATAAGAATTTTCTGAAAGTACTGAATTTACCTTTAAACTTTTTAATTTACTCATATTTATTTAATTATTTCTTTTGAATAAGTACTATACACAGCTGACATTTCTACATCTTCAACTATTGATTTAGATTTCATTGTTGACATAAATGCAGATTTGGTTGTTTCACCACCTCTTGCCATAGAAGTTGCATAAACTACATCAGACATTTTATTAGAATTACTAAATGGTAAACAAACACCATTGGTTAATTTAGCTAACTCTACATAAAATTTAGCACCTAAAATACTTAATGTATCATAAACAATACCTAATTTACTTGCTTTATCTGCTTCACTCTTCCAATCAATTTTACTTTCTACATAATTTTCATATTGATAATTAACACCATGTGGTGAACAATCACCAATAAGTAATACATTTCTGTTACTACCTTTTCTCCATGATGTTTCTGTATTAATCTTTCTAATTACTAATTCATAAAATTCATCTCCATCTCCTCCAGTTGTATCTTTAGCATTCTTAACAAAATTGATTAGTTTATTTTCATCATTTGTTAAATCAATAACTTGATAAGCATCACCAAATACTCCTCTTCCTTTCATATCACAATAATCACCAAATGCAACTATAGATATTAATAGATTAGGATTTTCTTTAAATAATTTTGGTATTAATTCTCTCACATGTTGTTTAACAGCTTCAATATAACTTGACATTGATCCAGTAGTATCAAATGCAATAACCATATCTGTAAGCTCTTTAGAAGCCTTTGGTGGAGTTTTCCTTCTCTTACCAGCTATCACTGTCTCTAACTGTAATTTAGCATCAGAGAATGAAGTATATCCATTATTAATTGCCATTGTTTCCCTGGCTTTTTTGTTAGCTCTCTTTAATCTATTTAATAGATCTAAAGCTGCTTCCTGTTGTTTACTCATTTTTTATTATATTTGTTTATTAAATTGTTAAGCCATATTTTATTAGATTCAGGAACATTATTATATATAGAGAATAAATCTCTTAAACTCCATCTTTCCATAAAAGCATCTTCATGTTCTACTGGAGCCTCCATTTTAGGTATTCCTGGACTCCAAGGTTCAAAAGTATATGAGAACTCAAACTCATCTATTGGTATTTCATGTCTTTGCCCTATGCCAGTTTCTTTATAAGGATATTTGTCCTTTAATTCTTTTGTTACTGTAAATATACCTTCTCTACCAGTTATAGAGAAACTAAATGGTAATATTTCCAATTCTTTAGGAAAGAAACCAATATGAATTTTCTTATTTAATGTAAATGGTTTTTTAGTTGTCATATCTTAAATATTGGAATATTAAATGAAGTATCACTTGTTTTCCACATTCCTTCTTTCCATGCAGCTATATATACTTTAATAGAATGTCCTGTCATAATAGAAGTAGTAATGTCTTTTGGAAATAATTTTCCAACAATTCTTTTAAATTCTATTAATGATTTAACATCATTTCCTCTGCATTCTAATTCTAATTGAATTTTACCATTTTTAATATGTTTGGACTCTCTAATTCCTGGTTCATTATATGTCCTTTCTTCAAATCTTTCTATCATTTATCCTGTTAATTTTGTTTCAAAATACTGATCTTCAACAATTCTCATATGTTTAAAATCAGCTATCATTTTAAGTATTGGAGTAGACCCTTGTCTATTCTTTAATATATGCCAGAATATATCATTTTCTGTTATTTCCCATCTTTCTGGTCCATAATGTGTTATATTAAGTTGTGATGGTCTATGATTTATAATTACAGTATCACTATACATATATATACTATCACTTCCAAATACGTCAGATTTTTTGGGAAACTGTAATGCTGATGGTCTTTTCATCCTATCAACATCTTCTATTTCTCTGTTAAGTTGAGATGCAATAACAAATATGATTGGATATTCTTTCTTCATTTCATTTAAAGCTTCTCCTAAATTATACAACATATCATTTGTATTTAAATCAGAAGCACTTCTTCTAACAAGAATAGTATGATCTAAAGAAACTACCATTGGCTTCTTATACTTTATCCAAAACTGATTTATAATATACTTTAACTGTGCTATGGATTGTGGCTTATCAATATAAAATATATTGTATTTAGCCATAGCTAATAATTCATCTTTAATAGATGCTAACTCTTTATCTGTCATTTTATGATCATCATCAGCAGATAGTAATTGTTTCATTGTTAATTCTCTTGATGAACTCATCTTTCTGATCATTAGAGTTCTTGAGAGCATTTCAAAATTCATAGAAATTGATATAAAATCCTGTTCTGGATTCATATCATGTAGATTAGTTTCAAGTTGATTTAAGAACAATGTTTTGCCTGAACCACTCATTCCAGCTGCTAATACAATAGTATGCCATTCTAATCCATCAAGTGTTTCTTTATCAAATTTTCCCCAGCCAGTTTTTAAAGATTTAACTGTTCCTTCTTTCCTGGCTTTCATGTAAGCATAAGCCTCTTGTCCTGCTTGACTTATGGTCTTGTATTCAAACTCCATTTAATGGATTTAATAATTAAGTAATATTCTCATTTTAATATAAACTTTTTCCCTCCTGTTTCTTTATTACCATTCTTATTTAACTCTATATATTCTTCTATTGGACTAATCCATGTTCCTCCTTTAAACTTATAAAGGAAATAATCTGCTTGTCTCATTAATTTATAATCACCATAAAAACTATTTATGTATTGATTAGTAATCTTTAATAAACCATCAAAATCATATTCTGGATTCTGTTTGAAGAATTTTAAAAGATTCTGAAGAACAAGTCTTAATTGTCCTTGTTCTCCTTCACCTCTTGTATCTTTGAATAATAATCTGTATTCTTTAACTCTATTATTAATAATATCAGTTATAGGATCATTACTATTCATTGATTCTAATCTTTTTCTATCTGCTGCTGTAATTTTTACTTTAGTATAATCTAATTTATTATCAATAGCATGTAGATAGAGTTCAGCTGCTGTAAGATCTTTAACATCTAATGCAACTAATTTTTGTTTTAATTCAATGTCCATTGAAGATTGTTTGTTTCAGCAAAATCTTGTAATCTACTTTTCCATCTATCAGGATAATAATCATCGTGTATTCTTTGAAGGTCTCCGATAATAAATTGATGTTTGTCTGTTCCTATTAATTCTCTTTTTATTAAAGATTCCCAGGAAGTACCTTCTCCAAATGAATCCATTGCTGGATTATATTCTTCATCTGATATTAAACAACCAGCTGCACATTTTAAACCTTCTGGACTTCTATATACACATTTATTATTTCTTTCAGATTTTTTATTCTGTGTTAATAAATGATTACTGACTTGATTAAAAATCTCCTGCTCTGTTGCTTCATTTAATGTCGCTAATGTTATCATTGTTTATTGTTTTTAATTATTAAATTTCATCTTCAATTATTTTAGTAGCATTAAATAGTACAAAAATTGACAAAAATAATGTAGCTAATACTTTCCATTGAACTGGATTATAATTCCAAATCATAAAGAAAAATGTAATAAACATACATATTACACAAACTACTATTAAAATCATCATTATGTCATATAATTTATCCATTATTATCCTGCATTTAATTCAAGGTTAAAAAATGATTTTAATTTCTTTTTGAAATCTGGAGATTTAGAAGATAATAATTGTTTATTGAATGCTATTCTTGTATCTCTAATAAACTTATCTTGATTTAAATTAACTCCTTTAAATGTTTCAGCATATGCTTTAACTTCTTCATTATGTTCTTTCATTTCTTTCTGATAACCTTGATATAATTTAATATATTTAGGAGTTATTTTAACATGTCTTTCATAAATTTCTGTTGAAGAACCATTAACAATTATGTCTCCATATACATTAGTTAATTTTTTACTATCTGTATATTTTAAAACTAAAGTAAAATTAATATTTTTACATAAATAAAAAGATTCATGTTGTGTTCTTAATATTTCTGTTTTAGCATTTTGTTGATATATATGTGCTCTATATAAAGAAACATAATCTTCTCTATCTGAGCTATGAGTATCAATAGATATATTATTAATATCAATTTCTCTTTCTAATATTTTTTCAAGCTCTAATTTAAAAGTATCAATAAATGAAGAAAATACATTTTTATATCTTATATTTTCTCTTATTACATCTGCTCTTTTATTAAATATATTTATTTGTCTGTTAATTTCTGATATTCTATTATCAGCTACTATTTCTAATAGATCTCCTTGTGTTAACTGATGTTTAATTCCTTCATCAATTAGTTGATTTGGTGTAATTAATGCTATTTCTTTAGACATTATTTTTTGTTTAAAATATTAATTAATTCTTCTCTTTGTTCTATACATTCTAATATACTTATTGAATCTTCTTCATGTTTATTCTTCCAAGCCTCTATTTCTAAATCTTTGAATTGGTATTGATATTTAAGGGTCTTAATTTCCTTTCTTAAAATATCTACTTTATCACTAGCTCTATATCCTACAAACATCCATAATAAAATGACTAATGTAAGAAATATTTCAAATCCTATATCACTGTTGTTGTTTGACATCTGCTGGTATATTTATAAATTCAAGACCATATCCATCAGCTTTAAATAATTCTTTAAGATCATTTATTTTAGTTTCAATAGTTGTATTGCCATTATCATTAATTCCCATAGCTTCTGAAGATAATACTGTATTATGTTTTATATCATTTTCAGAATCCTCATCCCATTCATTTGTTACCAATAATCCAAGTATGGTATCTGATTCAACTCCTTCTGGCTCTCCAACACCTAATAAATCAGCTTCATGAACATCTAATTGTAATGCTACTTGTCCAAGACAGCACATAAAACCTTCATCATTAAGTAATGCAGTATTTCCTTCACCTAATTTATATTTTCCATTATCTCCACATCTCCATGTATTACAATCTATTGTAAAAGTTTGTTTTATTTCCATTTTATTTGTTTTGTTTAATTTAAAAGTGAGTGCCATAAAAATCCATGTCTTTTCGTCTTACCACTTCATTTTACAGCACTCTTTAATAAGAAAACTTGTGTTTTTTTTGAACAAAACCTTATTCTATTATTTCTTTAATATTCCTTGTTTAACCAGCCAAATTAATAATTCTAACTCCTGATAAACTTGTATGGCTCCCGATCTGTCATCAATTAAAATATTTCCGAAGATCTTCCTTGTTGGTTCTGAACCTAATTTATTATAATAATTTACTGATTTTTGGCTATGTTCATTAATTCCATCAAAAATAATATTATTATTTGTACAATATTCTTTTACAAAGTCTATATTAATGTTTCCTGTCCATATTACAATTTCTGCATTTAGTATTAATTTAGCTTCTTTAACTAATTCAATTACCATGTTATGAGTTGATCCAATATTATAATAATCATACAAAACATTATCAAAATCTACTAATATTATTAATTGTTCATATTTTATATATTCATTAATTAATCTTTTCAATGATGCATTAGGTATTAAAAATTCATCCATTATTTAACTTTATTTAAATTAGTAAATACATTTTCAGGATTTTCTCTAATATATTTAGCTATATCAGTCCAAGACATTTTAGTAGAATCATTCATATCCATTAAACATCCATATGAAAGATATTTCTTTTTAAATGCTCCAGTATTATCTCTTAAATTTAATTTTTGATATGTATGAGTTAAAGCAGTTGATGATCCATTAGCATTAGGTTGTTCATGTAATTCTCTTCCATTTGATTTATCTAATAATATTCTTGGTGACTTTTTATTTACCATTACCATACATATTGCTGCTTCTCCTAAGCAACAAGCTCTATATTTCATTGCACCTTTACCAGTATCTTCTTTTGATAATTCACCTAATCTAAAACTCATTTGTCTTTCTGGATATTTTTCTAATCTTTTAAGCCAAAGTAATTGTAATTTAGTAAATGGAAATTTTTCTTTTCTTTTCATTATTTAAAATTCATTATTAATAAAAATATTACCCAAGCTAAAGTAGCTACTCCTAATAATCCAAGTACTACTAATATAGGAGAGAATATCATCCAATATCCAATATTGATCTTATCATTCCATTCTAATATAAATGCTACAAGCATAAATGCTACACATATTAAAACTATTAATTTTATAATATTAATTGTCTTCATCTTTTATCTTTTTATATTTAAGGAACTCACTAAACTTCTTTTCATTAATCTCTCTACCACTACAGTATTCAATTGCTGCTTTAAGAAGTTTAATAAGTTCCTTATATGTTAAATTAAACATTATCTTTTCTGGAATTCAATTATTGTTCCAGCTCCTTCTTTCTCATGTAATATCACTTGATATGAACCTCTTACAAAGAAAGATCTATTTCTTAAATTACTAGGTAATTTTCTCATTGAAATAATAGATTGTGAAAGTTCAATTGTATCACTTCCTCCAAAACAAGTATTAGATAATTCAGCTATTAGTTTTGCATTATCTTTATGTTCTATAAATGGATTATTATCCTTATTATATTCAGTAAATATACTATCTAATACTGCTTTTTGTTCTGAATTAGAAGCACTATACATTGTTTTTACTTCATCATTTGTAAAATCAACTGTTACTTGTGGAAATACTGCTCTACCAGCATATACTTTAATCTTTTCTTGCCAATTAGCACAAGCTACATTAAAGATTAATCTTAATTGATCTAATGTTATTGTATGTTTCATTTTTATTTTAGTTTGTTTATTATTTGAATTTAATACATATTTTTCAAATTGTTCTTGTGTAATTTCAGTATGATCATCTATTATTGAATAACTATGAAATTGTAAATTTGATAATTTATTAGGATTTGTTATATCATCTCCATTTTTTCCAAATCTATGATAATAACCATCTCTAAAATCATATATACAAGTATTGCATTGTTTATCAAAATATTTTCCAATAGGTCCTTTACCATCTGCTTTAACTACCCATCTTTCAGGTAATACAAAAGTATCTTTAGAGAAATGAGAAATTAATTCTTCTTTAGTAGCTTTTCTATAATGATTTCTTGACCAATCAGTACCAAAATGACCTTTTTCTGTTTGTTTAGGTTTCCATTTTGAATTATCATTAAAACTTAAAATTTTTATAATATCTCCTACTTTACTATTGATTTCACAATTAACTGTATCATAAATACAAATCATATATTCTCTAACTATTGGATCATAATTATCTGTCATAGCAGCTAAAGCAAGAAATAATTCAGGATTATAACTATCTATGTAATATCTGTCATGTCTATTAATAGTTTCATTATCTATGTTGGAAAACAAATTATTTGTATTACCTAAATTAGTAGCAATATAATTATCCACTGGATATATAAGCCCTATTAATGAACTTTCATATCCTAATTTTTCTAATTCTTTTTCTAAATAATTAAACTCTTCTCTTGTCACCTTCATGGAGACTGGTGTTATAAATTTACTCATTTTTTCTTTTATTTTTAAAGTATTTAATGTTACAATAGTCTTACTATTTTTCATGAATGCAGCATCTGATTTTTTAGGATGTAATTCATTAGTTGTAAAATATTCTATTTCATCAATCTTCTCTCCATTTTTAAATGGTTTTCCAGATTTCTTAGAAACTATATCTCCTATTTTAAATTCCATCATAATAATTTATTTTCTTGTAACTGTTTTATGATTTCTGTGTCAATTGTATTACTCTGTAATATCAAATGCAGTATTGTTTTATCTGATCTTAATGCTCTCCCTCTTACTTGAATAAATCCAATAAAAGTAGATATATCCATCTGTTGTAGTATTACATGTTTTAAATCAGGTATATTATGTGATTCTTTCATCATGTTGGAACATGATAACTCATTAATAATACCTTCTTTAAAGTCACTTATCCTCCTTGTAACAAGCTTTTTATCCTTTACTTTACTATGTATATGATTTTTAGATAAAGATGTAGCAGAGGCTATAGAATTAGTAAATGCAATCTTTTTACCTTTAAGACTATGAAATAATGTATTTACATAATCATTTTTAGTATCACATACAAAATTCTTTCTTCTACCACCAAGTAATTTCTTTATTCTTCTAATTTTAGATTGTTCTTCATAAAGACCATTTATGTCATATACATATCTTAAAGAAGGATTTAATCTAATTTCTTGATTCTTCTTAACTATTTCATTATATAATTCTTTAATCTTATTATCATAATTAGCATACAGATTATTAATGTAATCATAATGTTCTTTATCTGTAAGATATGCTTTAATAGTAAATACCCATTTTCCAGGTCCATCCATAAAAAACATATATTCTTCAAAAGATTTTACATATTTACTATTACCAGTTTTAGATAAATTAGATAATACTACTTCTTTTCTTATTTCATTATCTAAATCTAACCAATGTAATTTAATCTTAGGAGTTGGTAATATACCAAGTTCTATAGCTAATTTTAAATCTACTTTATGTGTATATAATTTAGGAGCTAATAACTGTAATAGTTGTAATTTGGGAGATGGAACTTCAGCACTTAATGCTATAAATTTCTCACAAATAATTTTTCTAAGAGATGTTGAATTAAGTGATGTTATCCTATGAGCTTCATCAAGAATTATACATCCATAACTATTTCCAGCTTCTTGTTTTAATCCTCTATATGTTTTAAATACATAATTTTCAGGATCATATCCAAATTTAATTATATCAGCTAAAATATTATCCTTATGTGTAGTTTCAGCATGTACTATTAAATGTTTATTATTTACAGTAGTTTCTGATATTTTAAGAGATGTAAGAGTCTTACCAACTCCTGTAGAATGATTTAATAACATTGCCTTATGTGTATTACTTAATTCTACTACTTCTAATGCTAATAAATCTCTTGGATCTTTCATTATTTACTTTTTATATGTTATTTAAAATTTGTAGATGTGAGAGGGATTGAACCTCCAACCTCCTGATTAATCTTCAGGTGCTCTTACCAACCTGAGCTTCACATCTTATATCATTACAATATTTTATTGTAAAATTGTTTAACTTCTTTTAATGCTACTCTTAATTCTTTCATATTATCAAATGTACCAACCCACCTGTCTAATACCATATTTTTATTATATCTAATTATAGTATAAGTATAATACCCTTTAAGAAATCTGGAATTAGTTATTTTTTTTATACTATGTACTTCACTATTTGATGCTACAAGACAATATACATCATCTCCTTTTATTTTAAATATAACTCCAGGATGTTGTACTGATCCACTATTATCTACTCTTAATATATCTCCTACTTTTAATATATCTGGTTTTAAATTTCTTAATATAGTAGGATTTACCATAGCTATTGCTTTATGAAAATATTCAATAGAAACTTGTGTTTTCCCTTTTACTTCTTTTCTGATTTCATCTAATATATCTGTCATATTTTATTTTTTGTGTTATTTAATAAATAAAAAAGAAAAGGAGAATATTACTACTCTCCCTTTCTTAAACTAAAATAAGATTTAATCCTTATGCAAATGGATTCTCTGCTTTAACTTTAGCTGAGACTGATACAGAAGATTGCTCATTCTGAATATCACGCAAATCTTTAAATGATAATGTGTGTAGAACTAAGTAATTCCACTGAGTACCAACTTTTTCTTCACCAGTTTGTTTGTCAACATATGGTCTTGGTCCACCATTTGTTACTGATAATTGATAAGATTTACCAGCTTCAATTCCAGCTCTTTGAGCAATAGTACCAGGCAATATTCTTGCTGTTTCTGGTAATTGTCCACCTTCAATAGTTGGTATTACTATTGGCATTAATTGGTTCTTATCTGCTGTTGCTGGTTTAGTTTTTGAACCAATATAATTAGCAGCAGATACTGTGAAAATTTTTGTTTGACCTTCATTGATCTCAACAACATTAGCTTGATTAGCCATAATTTTAAAAATTTAAAATGTTAAATATAAAAATTTGTAAAGAAGGTTTCAACACTCAACCTACAAGTGCATTTCTTTTGTGTTATTTAAAAATTTGAGCTTTCACTTACAACCTATTGAACCCATCATTGATATACAGGTTTTTTATTTATATTAGGTAGCACACCTAAACTATTTTTATTTCTTATCATTAATCTATTTCAAATATATCATATTCAGTTATTAATTACTGTAACTTTTTACAGTTGTTAATGATGTCCACATAAAATAATCCCAAACAATAGGATAATCCAACCATAGCTCTAATATGGTATTAATTTTTTATTTACCTAACGCATAATATTTAAAATTTAAGTTATTGCAATGTTGCTGATCAATACATACTTCCAGTTGAAAATAACTAAATACAATTTGTTAATCTGGAAGTTGTCTATTATATTTCTTTCTTTTCTGTTCTTGTTCTTTCTTACATCTATAATATCTGTAATCTTTAGACTGAAATTCATATATTTTACCTTGAGTATTTATATATTTAAACTTATGTTTCTTTCTAAATTCAATTGCATCTTCCCAACTATAAGGTTCAAATCCAATTTGTCCAGTAATATTATGAATCCATTGATTTTCACCTTTATGATCCCAAGATTTTACTTTATAGGGTGGATTAATCCAATTATACCATTTCTTATGTCTATCTGGATTACCTTGTATTAAACCATTTTCATCAACTATATAATCTTTTCCCCATCTTCTACTCCAATTTCTATTAATAGTTTCTTCAAATAGTTTTTGTTGATATTTAGGTGATTTTCTACAATAATATGAAAATGCTCCATCAAATGATTTACCTATATTATTTTCTAATATTCTTTCTATTCTTTTATATGGATAATAACCATCTACTTTATGATAATCTGATTTTCTTCTTGTATCCCAAGTCCTAGCATATTCATTAACTTTCTGAATGGATTCTCTATATGGTAAACAATATTGCACATCTAAATGATAGCCACAAGTTTGTTCAAAATCTGCTAATGTCCAATCATAGTCAACATCATACCAATCAGAATAGATATATTCAGGTGACCAAATATCCATTTCTCTTTCCACTCTCATGTAATCTTCTGGAGTAATATTATCTAATATTCTCTGTATTATTTCACTTCTCATGTATTTATTTTTTAATTAAAAACCCTGGATAACTACTACTATTTCATTATCCAGGTAAATAACACATTTATCTTCTAAGTAGAAATTCTTTTTTCTTTCTACTTACATTCTCTTCAAAATCTATTAAAGATACAATTTGATTATCTTTAATTGCTTGTTTAGCATTAGATATAAACATTTTTGTTGGTGCAGGAATATTAATCCTTCCTTGGAATTTAGATTCCAATATTGTAACTCTTTGTTGTAAATTTTTCATAAGATTTAATAAGTTTAATTTAGTTTATAATAATGTATTTTTTACCATTTCTAATATATGGTATATTAGCTTCTGGATTAAGTATTCTTTGTCCTTTTAGATTATACAATATATTTTCAATATTAGATTTGAAATATACTATATCAGATGGTCCATATTCAGACATTCCTCTATAATATCCTTCTTCTTTAGGTACATATGTACCTTTAGATTCTCCTACTTCTTGGTATAAATCTATCCAATTATCTCCTTCTTTCTTTTGTATAATAACACTATTTCCATTAACTACCCAATATATAATTAGATCATTAATAAAGAACTTCTCAAATGCAGGAGCTAATATAATAGGTTGTTGACATTGTACAAATGTAATTATATTAGTTGGATTAGACCCCAATTGAAATATATCACCAACTTCATATGATTCACTATTAATATAAAATAATGCTCCTTCACCTAAATATACATAATTATGTGTATTATTAGCAAAATGTATTGAATTAACTTCTATATTAGCATTATCTTCTACATAAATAATAGAACTATCTGTTCCAGCACTCATATTAAGCTGATTTAAGACTATTTCTCCCTTTAGATATACTTCTTGTCCAGAATTAATATTAAGTGTCTGTTCAACTATAATACTACCTGTATTCTCAGCTGCAAATGTCATTTTTGTCCAATTATTAAAATTGATAGCAGTAGACACTACTTGTGTAGTACTTGTATTGTTTATAAAACATTTGTTTCCAGGAATATTATTAATTGTGTTTACATCTCCTGCTAAAATAGGAAGATAAAAACTAAGATTGCAATTATAATCGTGACATTGTGCTTTACTATTTATAGTAAATAGTAAAATACATAATAAAATTGTTAAAAATTGTTTCATTTTATTTGTTTTTAATATAAATCCAGGAGAATATAACATCTCCCAGATTTATTCATTGTTACTTGAATTACTTACTATCACCCACACAACCAACCTCCTTTTGTATAATAAGTAAATAAGTTTAATCTTGTGTCATCTCTTTTACCATTTCTTGATAAATATCTTCTTCTTCTTCTTCAAATTTAATGTCTTCAACAATCTGTTCTTTAAGTTCAGATCTTTTATATTCACTAATTGATTTCCCTTTAGAAAGAACTTTTGAATTAATACCAGGAAAACCAAAGTATCCACTAATTACTAATATTTCAGCTGAAATATTTTCAGTAATAATATCAAATGCTTCCTTAGTTATTTCTAAGTTTTCAATTGATATTAATTCATCATTTTCCATATCCATAGATATGTTTAGATCACCAGGTATAATACCTATTTTACCTTCATGTGCAAATACTTTTGTCTTTTTCATATCTTTATTTGATTTAAATATTGATCCAAATATCATTTTATTTTGTTTGTATTAATAATTCTTCTTTTTGTCTTAATAATATTGATTCTAATACTTCAGTATTTTCTCCATTCTTTTTATCAACAGCTATTATTTCTTCAAGTAATGCAGTCTTAGCTTTAATCTCTTTTTCCTTTTGAATATGTTCTAATTCATATACTCTACCTAAAGGAACTTCATCAACTACAGCCAATCCTAACTTATGAAATATTTCAATTGCTTTATCTAAAGTTTGAATATAATGACAATGTTCCATATCTGAATAACTCCACCAATTACCACCTGTTGTTTTATATTCACCATTTTTATTATATATCACATATCCTTTATTTGTATGTTTAATACATGGATATTGAGATACTGTTTTTTTAGTCCATTCTGGTATCCATACATAACCAAAGATTATTAGAAGTAATAATATTGATATCCACATCATATGTAATTATCTTTTTTCATGTTATTTAATTTATGTATTATAAAAATAAGAGAGTACCATTCCTGATACCCTCTTAATATTAAATAACACTATTTCTTTAGTTCATACTTTCTACTTACAGAATAATCAAATATGTTAAATCCTTCTGTTTTAATAAATGTAGAAGTATCTTTTATATTTGTTATAGTATTGTAATCAGTAAATATAGTTTCATCATCACCTATTTTTATAGTAGCTATACCTTTACCTATTGCTATATAATCAGGTTTAATATCTGAAGATATTGTCTTTATAGGATAAGTAGCCATTATAGCTGGCACAAATACTACTCCTATGATTGAAAATACGATTGATAAGAAGTATAAAGTACTACCTTCTTCTGAAACAGATATTAATATAATACATAATATCCATATAAATGTTAAAATTAATACTAAACTCATTGTTATTATATTTATGTTATTTAATTAAAAAGATAGGCTTTCAAGTATCCTATCAAAGATCATAGCACTCACGCTTCATGATACAACTTAGTAACTCATATACCTGAGTCAAGGTTGCTAAAAAATATTGTCAGTATCTTTAATTTATAGATATTAATTTTTCTATAAATTTTACTCTTTCTTGATTACATTCTTTAATTAAAGCATACCATTCATCAGTATATGCTACTATATTAAGATTTCTTGCTTTCATTATACTACTGGGATTCCACCAACTAAATTCTCCTGTAAATAAATTATGATTATAAAATTCAGGATGTAATTCTTCAGTAGGCATTTGAGATATAAAATAATTATATAATTCATCATGATTATGAATTAAGTGACATAAAAAGGCACTTGATTTTGGATATTTTTCTATATCATTATTTAGATCTCTTAGTAATTGTTGTAATAGTTTTTTCATTGTATTATTTAATTAGTGTTTAATAAAATAGTAGGCTACAGGTGTTCCTCAACCAACTTTAACTTTAATTATCTGGTTATTAATTTGATTATTATTATTAAATTTGTCACCTGTAGCTACCATATCTTTAACAAGCATATGCTCCTGGATGATTATCTGATGATGGTTTAATTTCATCATATATTTTCTTCCAATCACTTAGCTTAGTATCTACTGATTTACAACCCACTATATCACTATTTAGATTAAAAGCAGTAGTTATGTTTTATTTAATATTCTCCTACAAAGTTAGAATCATCTTCATACATGTCCATAAAATAATCTCCATCTGAAGTTTTATCTGATAGAAAATAAGAACATGTATATAATTGACAGCCATTATATTCAATTAAACAATCTAATAATAATGCTGTACCAACTACTGATGGAGTTATTATATCCTCAATATTTGTTTGAACAACAGTAAACTTTAAGTCTTTTATTATTTCTTCAGTACCAAATAATTCTGGATATGATGAAACTATAAATATTGGATCTTTATATTCTTTAACAGGAAGTAATCCAGAACCATCAATTAAATATAGTTGATCTCCAACTTTAATATCTGGATTGATATGTTTTCTTAGTTTATAATATTTAGTTTTATACATTGTAGTGTTATTGTATAGTTTATTTATATTGTTTATTTCTAATGTATTCAAGATCTTCTATCTCTTGCTTATTTAATCTTATAAGATCTCTATGAGATGATACTGAATCTTTATATACTGTAGTTTGTGTTATTCTAATAGATTCTAATATCCTATTAGTTTCTTGAATATCTTTTCTAACATCTTTTATAAATACTAATATCCAAATTAATATTGCTATTTTGATTAAATCTTCCATTTTGTTTATTTATATTGTTACCAAATTGGTGGTCCAGTATATTTCTCACCATTAACTATATCACCTGATTCTATCCAAGGTGTATCAATATCAGGATCTGGATAAGCATAAGATTCATTATATCTTTCTTTTAATTCATCTTGTTTATCAAGTAATGATAAATAATTATAAGAATGTCCAGGTAATTCTTTAAATCTTACAAATATACTATTCATATGACCTTCTGGTAATGTTTTAGATACATTAAATGATTCAATTGTAGCTAATCCACCAACTGTATCAGATGATCCATTAGATATACTCATAGATCCATGAACATATATTGTATCTCCTATTTTGTGTTGCATAATATTGTTATTTATATTGTTATTTAAAAAATGTAAGGGATGTTTTTTACCTTACTTCAATTACCATCACTAATCATCATAGAAGTCTGTTCTATTCAGGTATACATCTTAAAAACAGTAGAAATTATAATACATCTGACTAACCAGATTGCATGATATTTGGATATTATAAAATCTACTGTTATATTATAAACCACTAAATATCTATCATATTCACAGATAACTTCTCACCTTAAAGAAGGCTGTTAATGTACACATAAGTTATGAGATCATATGATGATAAATAGTGGTTGTTTTTTAGTAATCTTTATATTGTGTTAGATCACCATGATCATATTCTTGTTGTATTTTACCTATTCTATAACTTTGTTTAAAGAAAGATATAGATAAGAATAAGATAAACAAGTTTAAAAACATCATTGCTGCTATTTCCATTGGATTTAAGCAGATAAATGATTGATAGGTTAAGTATATTACTGTTAGTAATAAAAAATAACCAGCTTGATATTTTTTAATGTGTTTCATGTTATTTATTTAGTGGTTAAATCTTCAATATAAAATACTAATTGATCATCATTACTTTCATCCATATCAAGATATATTTCTCCAACTGGATATTTATAACTAATATAAACATGTATTCCAGGATGAAATGTAGTGTTTCTATTTAATTTATATTCTTTTGCTCCTGACATGTTAGAATAGTTCTTTTTAATTACTATTTTATTAGGTAATGTCAATACTTGAACTTTCTTCTCATTAGTAAACCATTGAGAGTTTGAATATATTTGCATTCCTCCCTTAGTTGTATCATATAATAGTATTCTATCTTTATGTTCAGCTCTTTTCATGATTATTTATTTAGTGTTATAAAATCTACTTTGTAATTCAAAGTACTTTGTAAAAAGAAGTTAAATTTATGGAATTAGTGTCAATTTATTTACGTTTGGGTACTATGAATAATCCATGTATATACAAAATTTATAACCAAGTTAATAATGATATTTATATTGGTTCAACAGTATCACTAGGTTTGAGAAAATGGTATCATTTAAAAGACTTAAATAAAAAGACACATTGTAATTATAAGTTACAAAATGCTTTTAATTCAGGCATTAAACTATTATTTGAAGTAATAGAGTATGTACCATTCAAAATGTTAGTTGAAAGGGAACAATATTGGATGGATACATTAAAACCAAAATATAACATTGTATTGATTGCTGAAAGGAAAATAACCAAGAAACAATCTAAATACAAGAAGTTAAATAAATATCAGAAGAAAGCCAAAGACTTAAAAGCTGAAGATTTAGTAGCTATTAATGGCATTCCTCCTGATATTAAATGGTTGAAATAATTTATATTTCTTCATATTCATCATGTTTAATTCTTGTTAGTTCTTCTAACTCTCTTTGATATTGATAGATTAAATGTCTTAATGAATCTCTATCATGTATTTGTTCAAGCTTATGAAGCTCATTTATAAGTGATTCAAGTTTAGCTATATGATCCATGGGATTAAATTTAGTGTTATTAATAAAAAAAAGAGTTGAGGTTTAATTCAACTCTTTTGTGTGTTTTTATTGTTCAGTAGACTGAGATTCAAGAGCATTTAATTCAGATTCACTTTGCATATCAATTAGTTGTTGCACTTTATTAGGTGGAAAACTAACATAATCATATTCTGCTTCAATTTCTTTTTTGGTTAGAACAACAGCATAATGTTCAATTGCTGTTGTACCAGTAGAGTAATTGATAAACTCTACAGTAAATGGATTGTATGATAAAATGTTATGAGTTATCATTTTAATGTTATTTAAAAGATGAGGAATAAAAATTGGAAGCTTATGGTTTACCAACCTTTTATCTTAATTAAATGTGTTTTCATACTCATATATGTACAATTCAGCATTGTAATATGTAGTAAGTATTTCTAATACTTTAATTAATTCTAATTCAGTAACTCTTGTATCAACATCAAAATGAAAATCTTCATTCATGTTGTCTCTAACAAAGTTAAATAAATGATGTTGAGCTTGTTTTCTGTTAAATCCTTTACCAATAAGAAATTGATAACATTTATCTTGCCAGTTATACATAGTGTTTAAATTTAATAGTGAGGAATAAGTTTATCTATCTGTATTTACACTGACTTTAGACAGTTCACTCAAGAGAGTAAGTTACATTAATAAACAAAAGAAAGATTATTTACTAATAGTACAAGTAGATAAATTCATTATGTTGCAACATAATTATAAACATTAATCAAAGCTTCTCACACTTCTTTATGTTTACATGACTTTGAGTTGTCATGCTGTACGCTCTACTTGTACTATCAATATCAAAGTGTTTCTTATCAACACATAAGTTATTCACATCTTGTTTATTTCATTTATATAAGCGAGTGACCTACTTATATAAATCTTGAACCTCATCTTGGGGAAGACTTGTTCAAGTCTAGTTAGTCTACTTGGTAGTAGTATTAAAAAATACATTAACTAATATCTTAATCCCCTGATACTTAAGATACTTAAAAGAAAATGCACTTCCCTTCACAACTCTGTAAATACTACAGTCTAATCTTAGGAATTAGAAATGGTGTTTAGAAGATAACAAATAAGCTATAATAATAGATAGAGATTAATAATGAGTTTTGTAAAAAGGGGATGAAATGAGGGTATGACAGATGTGTAAATCACATAACTACCAATAAAACATTGATAATCAGTGTATAAATAGCAACAAAGATGAATCAAGAAGTACATTTGCCCCTTTGTTCATATTAAAAAATGTAACAATCTTGGCATTCTGTTAAAAAAATGGTGCACACTACTATTAGTATGCACCATTGTTACTTTAAGCCTTCATCATCATCATTGCAATCTCATGTTTGCTAAATCCTGCCCACTGTTTAATGGCTTCAAACTTAGCACTATGGTCTTCAACCTTAGATGTGAATCTCTTTGTCTGTTCTTCAAGATCAGCATAGACCTGAAAGTTTCCTTTAGTGGTCTTATGTAGTGTATCACCAACGTTGACAGGTCTCATAGTCCAATAAAGAGGTAGTTTAGTATCTTCATGTTCTTTATAGTTGACACCTTGAACGTCTTTGTACTGTTTGAGTTCTTTTGCATCACATTCAAGAGAATACACAAATACTATGTTACCATTTTTGTTAACGTACTGATTTACTTTACCTTTAATTTTCATCTTTCTTAATTTTATAGACGTGGATAGGCAAAAGTGCCTAAGTCTTAGGGGGGATTGATGTGGGGGGCTACCAACACACAATTACATATCATTTTTTAAATCCATTTCTAAAAAAATATTTTAAAAAATAATTTTGTTCACTATCTGTTACTGTTCATTGTCACTGAACATACTAATATATTGAACATTGTTCCATACCCTATATGGTATATTACTTATAAATAATCTTCTATTATACCCTTTTGGGTGCATATAAGCTATAATAATATACATACCTTCATAATACCTATCCCATCTTTACAAACCTTCCCATATCTCATTAAATTAAACCTAAATTATACAAAAAGCTATAATAATAGGGTATAGCTTTCAACTTTTTAAGATAGCATAAAAAAAGAGATTATTTCTAACCTCTTAATTTTATATATTTTTGATCTATTTTTCTTCAGATTTCATAACTATTCCATACCCAATCTTACCTTCTTTCAGATATTCATCTATTCTTGGATCTCCTGGTTGAATTGTAATATTAGTATCTTTATGATAAACTAAAACATGTCCTCCAGGACCAGAATATTCTTTTGGAACTTCTGTTATCTTAATTCCAAACTTATCAGCATATAATAATTCATATTGATTCCAATATTTATCTAAATCAAAATCTTCCCCATACATTAATTTCAACTCTCTTTCTTTTGAGATCCAACCATCAGGTTTGTTTTTATCTTCCATTTTATTTATTTTTTGTAAAGATACAACTATTATCTTAATTTTTACTTATATTTGTACTTATTTTGCATATCGCATAATGAGAAAATAAATAAATATTATGAATAAAGAAATCTTAAAAGACTTCCTATCTAATACAGATGATACAGGAAGATTTACAGTAACATCTAAACTGACTGGAGTTACTTATTTTGTAGAACCAATATCTAAAACTTCTACTGCTCCTTGGGGATCTTATAATCCTTCTACTGGAAATATAGAACAAAAGAAGGGTTTTGATAAACATAAAGGTGCAGTTAACTTATATGAGTCTATTATTACTGAAGATAATGGATTTCATGAGGTTAATTTACTTGGTCCTGGTATTAGTCCTATATCTGTAATACAACAAAGAGATCAAAAACATTATGATGAAGGGAAAAGACCAGTAAATTTTAATGGAATATTGAACTAATGGCAACTAGACATCCAATAATTAATAATAAAAAGATATGTAACAAATGTTTGAAAGAAAAAGAACTTATTTGTTTTTGGTTTGAAAATAGAATAAATGATTATCATGGTAGATGTAAAGATTGCGTAAAAGAACAGAAAGAAAAATATATTAATAGTAATAAAGAAAAAGTTGCATTAGCAGCTAAAAAAAGAGGAATTGCTTATAATAAAAGAAGAAATGAATTAAGAAGATTAAAAACACAACAAGATTCTATTTTTCTGGTTGAAAAGAGACACAGAAATAGAATATGGAAAGCTTTAACAAAAGCTAAAACCAAAAAAGAAGGAAGTTCTGTAGAATATTTGGGATGTACATATAACTATTTTAGAGATTATATAGAATCTTTATTTTTAAATGGTATGAATTGGGAGAATAGAAATTTATGGGATATAGATCATATAATACCAATTTGTTCTTTTGATTTAACTAAAGAAGAGGAACTTTATAAATGCTTTCATCATTCTAATATGAGACCTTTATGGAAGAAAGATAATTCTGCTAAAATAAAGGAAGATTTAAAACTTAAATTTAATAACTCTTAAAAGCTAAAATGATGAAAAAACCAAATGGATGTGGTTGTGGAGGTACTAAATAATACTTCCCACACAAATAAATAACTAAAACAAAAACTAATGAGATTACAGATTGATTTTGAAAGTAAAATGATTCATATTATAGATGACTTAAATGTTACTGACTTTAATATGATTGCTTTTAATCACAAACTTGGAGATTTCACATTTGCTGGAATATTACAAGATGATGAAGAGATAGATATTACAGATGACTTGTTACCTACTACTTCTGTAGCTAACTTTTATGAAGAATTAGAATGATAAGATTAGATTTAAAGAGGAAGATAGCTATAATAGATGATGTTACATCTTTAGATCAGGTTATTATGTTTATATCATCACATGATACTAACTTAAATAACTGGGAGATAATGCCTTATAGCATGATACAAGAACAGAATAATGAAATAGAGGATGAAGATATACCACCAAATATATCTGATTTCTTTTAAAGAAATATAGCGGGGTAGAGCAGTTGGTAGCTTGCAAGGCTCATAACCTTGAGGTCAGTGGTTCAAGTCCACTCCCCGCTACTAATATACTTCCTAAGCCTCTTAACAATGCTCAAATGAGGGAGTCTTTTTAAAGAGTATGTAAGGATCACATGTTAGTTGATCTTACAAGAAAGCCAGAGCTTAAACAACTCTGGCTTTTTCAATTTAATAACCTTTTAAACTTTAATATAAACTCTTTATATGATTGTATATAGGACCAAATCCACTACCAATAAT